>OLIS01000771.1_pt1 | contig 24930 bp, 17 predicted proteins | sample 1601351 | NCBI WGS metagenome assembly OLIS01 (sample SAMEA2452122, study PRJEB22498) | human gut metagenome | biome: human feces; feature: human gut; material: feces | place: Australia | collected 2012
TACACAAATCTCACATTCATCCCACGTTCTCTTGTAACGTTGAATATAAAGTCGTTTTGCATCATTACTGGCATACAAAACATCTACATATTGATCTTTCCAACGACCAATATTGATTTTTTTTACCTCACGGGTATCCGCATCACCTATCAACAACTCAAACTGAATCACGTTCTTATCACCCGCCAACTCAGCCTTATACGTCTTCAAGCGAGGACGGGGAGTAGCTAGCGCATCAATCAACCACAAATCCTCCACCTTACGGGAATCATCCCGAATAGCGTAAAACTTGTGTCCCGTCTTAAACCATTTGGCAGAACATCCCATGCGTTCATCCAATTCGCCTTCATCCTCCCGGTTGAACGTGAAATAACGCTCCCCGTCAGCAGTCAATTGCACTTCCGTCGTGTCCTTCCCTTTATTCGGGTTCCCCACGACATAAAGATTATTGCGTTTAGCAAACAGCATGTAAGAACTATCCTGACAATAATACATCCAATAAGGATCATAATTAGTTTGTCCCTTTTGTTTTTCCGCCAACTTCAACTCTTTCGTATTGATATTATAGGTAAAATCATTCCGGTCAAACCAAAAACGAATTGTTTCTCCATCCGGATCAAAAGTAATATCCAATTCCAAATCTTTGTGATTGTATCCCTTTCTCGTGATCTCACTGATCTTCATCAACAATTCGGCATTATCAAAAAGCAGACGTTTTGCCTTTTTAGCGGGGTCTACCAAATAATAGTTTTTCCCTTCACTCGTGCGAAATGAATACCAAAAACAATCCGTATTGTTAATATAACGAGGATGTACTTCCAAGCTATTCTTCGTCAAAGGCACTTGTGTTATGCGCCGGAAGCGCTCGGCAAGCTCATAATTCGCTTTTTGCTGCCCGAACACTCCAGCGGTAACAACTAAAAACAAAACAAACAAAAAACTCTTTATCATCTATCAGCATTCTTGTATTGTTCAACCTCATAATAATAATCCCCTGTATTATCCCCCAGCAGGATACGGGCAAAATGGAACCACATCTTATGCTCATAAAATGTATTCTCTGCCCCACTGAAACCATGATTCGATCTTGGTAAAATGATCATGTCAAAATTCTTGTCCGCCTTAATCAACGCATCAACCATACGCAACGAGTGAGCCGGATGCACGTTGTCATCCATCCAGCCGTGAATCAACAACAACCCACCTTTATACCGTTTCGCCAGTTCCATATTCGTACCCACCTTGAATTTAAACGTCGATTCCGTCCGATCTCCGTTCACGCTATCCTTGATCACTTTCTTTTCTTCTTTCACCCCGTTGTGAGTTTCCCCCCACCAGTGATTATAGATTGTATTATCATGATTTCCCGCAGAAGACACTGCCGCCTTATAGAAATCCGGATAAGTACAAATAGCTGCAGTAGACATAAATCCACCACCGGAATGGCCATAGATACCGACTTTCGTCGCATCAATAAAAGGATAACGGTCTGCCAATTGCTCTATTGCATACTTGTCATCCGCTAACGGGTAATCCCGCAACCTTCCATGACTGTAAGTATGATAGAATTTTCCCCGCATAGGTGTACCCCCACGATGCCCCACGGCAATCACGATAAAACCTAATTGAGCCAAACGGGTATTGTCGTCATGAATCAACCGGAATTGTGTCGGCACATACTCGTAGAAAGGACCGGGATACACGGAAGAAATAATCGGGTAAACCTTTGTCGAATCGAAATCAAACGGTTTCCACATCACCCCGTATAAGTCTGTCATTCCGTCCGCAGCCTTTACTTTAAACCGTTCCGGAGCCTTCCATCCCATCTCCAAAGCCCGGCGAATATCAGGTTTTTCCAATTCCATGATTTCCTTTCCTTTTCGGTTCCTCAACACAATACGGGGAACCATATCCACTCGCTCATAGGTATCCACGAAATATTTAAAAGATTTCGAGAAATGCACTTGATGATTCGTGTTATCAAAGGTCAATTGAGTCAGACTCTCCGGCTTGTCGATATTCACCTTACACGGGATATAATAATACGGGTCAATATTTTTATCTTTCCCCAAAGCATAGAAATAAAGTGTACGCCCCACGGTATCGATATCTGAACAAGGACCGGCCACCCATTCCCCGGAAGTAATGGCATTTTTAAAGTTGCCTTCATTGTCATAGAGATAATAATGTCCCCAACCTGTGCGCTCGGAACGATAAATAATATCCTTCCCGTCGTTCAAGAACATAATATTCGCCATTTTGTAATCCATGAAAGGTTTATCTATTTCGTGGATTAAAGTTTTCACTTCCCCCGTCGTGAGATCGGCAACGCAAACCTCTTGTTCATCAAAAGCCCGGGTCTTCCGGTCGAAATAAATCTTATTACCGTCCTTGGAGGTATAAAGCACATCTACATACTGATCTTGCCAATGATCGGTATCAATCGTTTTCACCTCTTTGGTTTCCACATCGATAACCGTCAACACGTATTTTTCCAATTTCTGATCGCCCGCCATGGAATACTTGTACGTTTTCACTTTAGGACGGGGAGTTTCCATCACGTCCACCAAAAACAATTCATCCACATGCCGGGTATCTTCGCGCAAAGCATACACTTTTTTGGAATCTTTCATCCACACGGCAACAGGAGCCGCAGGAAATGTATCCATACCCACCTCTTCTTCCTCCTTGAAATAAGAGAAATATTTCTCGCCGTCACTCGTCAACTGCACTTTCGTCGTATCCTTCCCTTTATCCTTATTTCCCATCACATAGAGGTTATGACATTGAGCGAATAAAATATAAGTACTATCCGGTGAATACTTTTTCCATGATTCTCCAAATCCCTTGTTAATAACCGTATCCAGTTTTGTCACTTCCTCCGTTTTCATATCATAGCGATACTTGTGCTTCGCGTAATCAAAAGTGAAAGAAGAACCTTTTTTATCAAACTCTAACCCTTGAAACGTAAAATCTTTCGCATCACACACCTCGTGCGTTTCCTTATTCAAGAACCCAAACAACTTCTCCGGGTTAAACAACAAACGTTTTTCCTTCTTCTCCGGATTTACGTGGTAATAACGCTTCCCATCCTCCGTCGTGAAAGAGTACCAAAAACATTCCCCATCATTGATATACATGGGATATATACTCATACTATTTCTATCTGCCGACCGGAAGTTTCGACTTGAGAAACGATCTGCAAGCTTAAAATTAGCCTTTTGTTGCGCACATACAGAACTTCCTGCCACCAACAACAAAAGCATTATAATATATTTTGTTCTCATTTTCAATTTTCAATTTTCAATTCCCTTATATTCTTCAATGTTACCGTAATGATCGGCTGTAGTATCACCTAATAAATATTTAGCAAAATGGAACCATAATCTTCGCTCAAAAAATCCATCCGCACTCCCATAGCCATGAGTTTTACCCGGTAATACCAACATATCGAAATTCTTTCCTGCCTTAATCAAAGCATCCACCATTCGTAAAGTATGAGCTGGATGCACATTCTTATCCATATCCCCAGTCACGAGTAGCAAATGTCCTTTTAGATTCTTAGCCAACTCCATATTCGTAGGCACCTTCACGCTGAACTTTGAAACCTCATGATCTCCGTTCACGCTATCTTTCACCATTTCCTTGGTTTCTTTCACACCATGATGAATCTCCACCCAACCATTATTATAGATATTATTGTCATGATTACCGGAAGAAGATACCGCAGCCGTGTAAAAATCCGGATAAGTACATAATGCTGCCGTTGACATGAAACCACCACCGGAATGTCCGAAAATACCGACTTTCGTTATATCAATAAAAGAATAGCGATCCGCCAATTGCTCGATAGCATATTTATCATCAGCTAAAGGATAATCCCTCAAATTTCCATACCCGTAACGATGATAAAACTTACCCCGCATAGGGCTTCCTCCCCGGTGTCCCATGGAAACCACGATAAAACCGATCTGTGCCAATTTCATGTTATAGCTGTCGTCCAAGCTAAAAGATGTACTCACGTATTCAAAGAAAGGCCCCGGATATACGGATGAAATAATCGGGTATTTTTTGTTCGGGTCAAAGTCTGCCGGTTTCCACATGATCCCGTGCAAATCCGTCAATCCATCAGCAGCCTTCACCACGAAACGCTCCGGCGCACGCCACCCCATCTCGTAAGCCCTCCGGATATCGACCTTTGCCAAATCCTTAATAATCACCCGCCCGTTATTATCCTTCAACGTAAATCTCGGTTCCATATCCACCCGGGAATAACTATCAACAAAATACTTCCGGGATTTAGAGAACTCCGCTTTGTGCTGTCCGTCTTCCGGGCTTAACAACTTCACTCCTTCACGATCAATATGAGCCTTCACAACCTGATAATAATAAGGATTCATCTTTTTGTCATACCCATGTGCGTACAAGTAAACGGTTCTACCCACGGTATCGATAGCAGCAATCTGTCCTGCCACCCAATCACCGGAAGTAATCGTATTTTTCAAATTCCCATTACCATCATAATGATAATAATGAGCCCACCCGGTACGTTCTGAACGATAAAGGATATCATTCCCCTCGTTCAAGAAAACGATGTTACGCATATGATAATCAATATAGGGTTTATCCACCTCGTGAATCAGCACTTTTACTTCTCCCGTTTCCGTATTCCCCACACACAATTCCACCTCATCCCGCACCCGGTTATAGCGTTCAAAGAATATCTTATCCCCCTTGTCCGTCACGTATCTTACTTCGGCATCTTGATCCTGCCAACGCTCGATGTTAAAATCCGTCACTTTACGCTTGTCCACATCGATTACTGAAAGCACCCACTTCGACAAATTCTTATCTCCCGCCATATCATATTTGTAGCGTTCCAGTATAGGTTTCGGCTTCGCCAATACATTAATCACCGCCATCTCGTCAGAGTTCCGGTTATCTTGACGTAAGACATAGACCTTATTCACTTTCGGGAACCAACGCCCTGCCATTGCTTCTTCATCAGATACCGTATCCTGACCATTCCGGGCATAAGAAAAATACCGTTCCCCGTTCGTGGTCAACTGAATCTCGGTCGTATCCTGGCCTTTATATTTATTCCCTCGCATGTAGAGGTTATGATTCTTCGCATATACTAAATAATTCGTATCCGGAGAAAAAGACATCCACGTGTACATTACCATGTCCTCTTTCTTCTCCTTTTTCGGCAACTCCTTTACCTTCTTCGTCTTCATATTATACTCGAAATCTCCCCCTCCCAACGAAAAAGTCATCTTCGACATATCTTTTGAAAAATCTATATTTGATAATTGCAGATCCTTTTCATTATACGCCTTCCGGGTAATACTACTCACCCCCTGCGCTATATCCGTATTCTTGAAAAGCAACCGCTTCTCCGCTTTCACCGGATCAACCAAATAATACATCGTCCCCTCATCCGTTCTAAACTCAAACCAAAACTTCTCCCCACCATGAATATAATGCGGTACCACCTGCATACTATTCCGGGCGGCAATCCCCGACAACCCCATCTGGGTAAACTTTTCTGCCAACTTATAGTTTGCTTTCTGTTGGGCATCCCCTCCCAAGTAGGCAAGAAGCAGGCATAATAATACAAATGTTTTTTTCATAACAATAATTTACACGAAACAATATCAATTATAGAGGGTGTATCAAAACTCTTTTTTCACACAAACTCCTCCGTCAACTTCATTGCCTCCCCTCTATAAACAGAGGAGGAACTGGTACTTCTTTCCAAAGCAAAGAGTCAACCCAACTCTCCCTCTGTTTATGAGGGCACTGAAAAAGTCCCTTGATTTTAGAATATAGGGTTAGGCTCGATTCACCAGCAAGAATTCCATGACAAAAAATGCCGTGGAATTCTTAACACGAGTTCCATTCCTCGTTTTTTTTGACGTTTATTTCTCTTTTGGCTGTATCCCCGCCCCGGGACGTCAGGCGAATGGGATCTTTTTACCGGGTTAGAGTTAATATTCTCAACACGTTGGCGGCGAAGACGGTCATGGCCCCTTGCAAGCACATGCAATCCAGGCCGCAAGATTCGGCCCTGTCGTACCCGAGCACGTTCTTGAGTTGCGCGAACTTGGCTTCAACCCGTGGCCTGAACTTGGCTTGCTCCTTGAAACAGGCGGATTCCTGGAATTCTTTTTGTCTCTCGTGTTCCCCGGACTTGACCGTCACCGAGAATGTTTTCTTTCTCGCTCCTTCCTTGTAGCATCCCTGGCGCGAGGGACATTCTTGACATCGTTTCACGTCGAAGTGATACACGTGTCGCCCGTTCTTGTTCCCCTTTTCTCGCTGGAATTTTTCCCTCGTGGCCAGGTGCCCGGCGGGACAAGCCATCGTTCCCGCGTCCTTGTTGTACGTGAAGCCAGTTTCCCCGCGAGTCCCGTTCAGCACCGGGTTTAACCTCGACACCAGCCGTATGCCCCGTGCCGAGGTGTAAATGATGTTATCCCGACCGGAGTAAGCCGTGTCGGCGATGACGGTTTCCACCTCCACGCCGTTTCGTCGACTCTGCTCCACCAGCGATTGCAGGTATTGACCGTCCGCCTTCTCGCCCGTGGTCACTTCCACCCCCGTGATGATGCCGTTCTTGGTCATGGCCACGTGTGTCTTGTAACCGAAGAAGGACTTGTGCCTGGACTTGTGTCCCACGCGGGCGTCCCGGTCCCGGGAAATAACTCCAGAACGCTTGACGTCCTGCAGCGTCTCTTCCAAGACGTTTAACCGCTCGTTCACCCGTGGCAACGAGGAGGTTACCGGCAACGAGCGAGTCAACTTCACCAGGGCGAGACAACGGGTGCGAACCTCTTCCAGTGTCTCTCCCGCGGAATCCCCGGGCAGGGGTACCGGGAGCCCTTCCCCCGTTAAAGCGACTGAATCTCGCAAGGTCGAGAGTAAACGGCGATAACGCCCTTCCAACGCCACCTTGGCCGAGCTAGCGGTGTAACGTGAAAGGGTGTGGGTCGCGTCGAGGATCACGGCCCTGTCAGCGAGCAAGCCTCTCTCGCCAGCCAGGTGAACCGTTTGACCCACCAGTAACTCCAGGGGAAACCGGTCTTTCAAGCGTTGACGACGAAAACGGCTCAACGTGCTCGGGTTGATCACGTCCGCTTCCGGTGACAGGTCCAGGAAATACTTGAACGAAAGATCGTAACGGGAACGATCCACCACGTCCACGTCTGAGAGGTCGAATATCACTTTCAAGAGAAGGTACTTGAAGGCTAGAATCGGGTTCACGGCCACGCGGCCATTTACATGGCTGTAACAAGGGGCGAGAGCACGGTAAACGAAAGAAAAATCAACGAGATCCTTAATCTGGCGAAGACGATTCGTCGGGGGAATTAACTTGTCATACAACTCGCTGTAAGCACTCAACGGTAAAGAGATCTGATCGGGTAACATGTTCGGTTTATTTGAGGACTACAAGATAAAAATATAAAAAAAATCGAGCAATGAAGCACTCGATTTTTTTAACTAAAATAAAGAAGGGGACTTTTTCAGTGCCCTCGTTTGAAATGGAGGCTCCGCAATTTGACCCCCAAAAAGCGCAGACAAAAGGAAAAATCTTTATTCTTGACAAAGACATAACAAATGATGGTAGAGTAAATATCGAAGATTTACAGTGGGAATATCTTGAAGGAGATGGAGATTTCCGTAGTAAGGAAGTTACAAAACTACGAGATGAAGCTGATTTTATCATAACCAATCCTCCTTTTTCTTTGTTCCGCGAATTCTTGGCATGGATTATGGATGCGAATAAGAAATTTATCATTATCGGAAACATGAATGCGATAACCTACAAAGAGGCATTTCCACTAATAAAAGACAATAAAATGTGGTTAGGATATTCCATTCATAGTGGAGACCGAGAGTTTGAAGTTCCGAATGAATATCCATTGGCTGCAGCAGGATGGCGAATTGACGAGAATGGTCGAAAATTTATAAGGGTAAAGGGTGTACGCTGGTTTACAAATATTGACCATGGTCGTCGCCACCAACCTCTTGCTTTAATGACCATGGCTGACAATCTCCGCTTTTCAAAACACAAAGAACTGAAAGGGAAAACAGCATATGACCATTACGACAATTATGATGCTATTGAGGTACCTTTTACGGATGCTATACCATCAGATTATGACGGTGTAATGGGGGTTCCAATCTCTTTCTTGGACAAGTATTGTCCGGAGCAATTTGAAATCTTAGGGATAACAAAAACATGGTTTGGAAGTGCTACCAAGATTTATCCCGAACAAATCCAAATAGACCGTCAAGGAAGAAAATCTAAAGTAACAAAACTTAATGATGGTGCTGTACTGCTTCACAATAAAGTCCCACAGAATGAGACTTATTATGTAGTTGACGGAGAGTTTTATACCCAAGTTTATGCGAGAGTACTTATTCGACATATTGAATCATAATTTCTTTATCAGTAACCGAGCATATGTTGATACCAAAGTTCCTTTGCTCCAAATAGCTCCTCGGCGATTTAAATCTGCGAAGTTAGGAGTATCAAAAACAGTGTATTCTTTGGTTTTTAACACCCATTCATTACCTCTATCAGTTATCCCTAAGATTTCAACTTAAAACTAAAATATAATGATACCAGTATTACATACAGAATGGACAGTTGCAGATGTCTGCAAAGGTTTTACCTACAATGAATTGGAGGGTAAAGGACTGTTCGGATTGGATGGACGACTTACCATTCAGCCTGAATATCAACGCCATTATATCTATAATGACGGAAAACGTGATGTGGCGGTAATTGAGTCTTTACTGAAAAAATACCCAATCGGGCTGTTATATTTCAACCGTACAAGCGATGGACGATTTGAAGTTCTTGATGGACAACAACGTATCACCTCTATCGGTCGCTTTGTTACAGGAAAATTTGCCATTGAATATGCTGGACGCAATGAGTATTTCAACGGACTGCCAGCAGAAGAAAAGCAAATAATCCTACAGACGAAATTACTCATATATGAATGCAAAGGTGAAGAACGCGAAATCAAAGAATGGTTTAAGACCATCAACATTGTAGGTATACCACTCAATGATCAAGAAAAACTCAATGCAATCTATTCAGGTGAGTTCGTGAATGCTGCTAAGCGTGTGTTTAGCAATTCTCAGAATGCAGAAGTTCAAAAGTGGAGTCATTACATAAAAGGTGATGTCAAAAGGCAGGATTATCTTGCCAAAGCATTGGAATGGGTTTGTAACAGCAAGCAAATGGACATTGATGCTTATATGAGCCTGCATCGCCACGATTGTTCCATCGGGGAACTTGAAAGCTACTTCCGTTCCGTGATAGATTGGGTTACTGCTACGCTTACTATGGTAGAGCGAGACATGTGTGGTTTGGAATGGGGGCGGTTGTATGAAACATATCATACAACTCCTTATAGTATTGACCATATTACAGAACGGGTCAAGGAATTGCAGGCAGATGAAAGTGTAAGAAGCCCTCGCAATATCTATGAATATGTGCTTGGTGGAGAAACGGACAAAAAATTGCTTGACATTCGTATCTTTGAAGAATCTACAAAGAGAGCCGCCTATAAACGTCAAACCGAGAACGCTGAAAAGCGTGGAATTTCTAATTGCCCGCTTTGCGCTTTAGGAAACAATGCCAATAAAACCCGTATCTACAAGCTCTCAGAAATGGATGCTGACCATGTGACAGCATGGAGCAGAGGAGGAGCCACGAATATCGAAAATTGTGAAATGCTTTGTAAAACTCATAACCGTTCAAAAGGGAATAGATAAATTGTATTATTTTGAGAGAGTTATACCTATAATTCTCTCAAAATATGAATAAGATAAAGACATTTTATGAAGTTTCACGAATTTGGAGTGAAGCAAAACGCCCGATAGTGAAACATTCAACGATGTGTGCTTATTTGCTCACATTGCATGCGCATTTATTGCCACGGTTCGGTGCTATGGAAACAATAACCGAAAATGATGTACAGCTTTTTGTGATAGACAAATGTATTTCGGGATTGGCAAAAAAGACAGTAAAAGATATGGTAGCGGTACTTAAATCCATTGTCAAATATGGAAATAAGCACGGAATTTTCCAGTTCAACGAATGGGAAATCGAATATCCTACCAACACAAAAAGCAGGTCATTGCCAACATTGTCTTTGAATCACCAACGAATATTGATGCGTTATTTGATAGAACAGCCTAACGCTCAAAACATAGGTGTTATGCTGGCTTTATGTACAGGAATGAGAATTGGTGAGGTGTGTGCCTTAAAATGGGAGGAGGTTGATTTTGCTCAAAAGACCATTACCGTAAAATACTCTGTTGGCAGAATATATAATTGCGAATCAAAATCAACCGAAAAGATTCATTCTTCTCCGAAAACACAAAACTCCTGTCGTGAAATTCCCATATCCAAGCAACTCTTTCAAGCTCTCAAAACAGTAAGGAAACAATCCAAGTCCCCTTATGTAGTAGGAGTTTCGACACAATCAAAAGAACCTCGTTCTTATCGTGATTATTTTAACAGACTACTCAAACGATTGGGTATTCCACATTTGGTGTTTCACGTTGCAAGACACACATTTGCAACCACCGTCACTCTAACGGAAGGAGTACCGCTAGAATCCATATCCAAAATGCTGGGACACACGAACACGGTCACGACACAGATATACGCAAAAATCGTAAACGAAAAATTACGCAAGGATGCAAGCGAATGGAATAAAAAGATGGTCGGAATTGAAGATGAATTTAACCTGAAAAATCAGTAATCATGGACTTACAAATATTTGTTTTATCGGACAGCAAAAATAAAATAATTCTGCCCCAAACGTACCCTCCCCTGAAAAATAAAAAAAGAAGGTGTATCACACCACACACCTTCTCCACTCTAAAACTTTTCCTATGCTAAAAATCCAACTTTGACAATTGTTCCTCTAAATCTAAGCTACTATGACCAGAGAAAACAATCTTTCCGGCTGGATCAATAAAAAAGAACGTTGGAATCCCACGCAAATCATACAACCCAGGAAGTTTTTTACTGAATTCAGGCGAACCCCAAAATTGCGACCAATGCAATTTTTCTTCTTCCATGGCTTTCAACCAATCTTCTTTTTTCTGGTCGATAGAAATACTCACGAATTTAACCTTATTACCGTAACTCCTATACATTTCTCGCAAATGCGGGAAACTGGCCCTGCAAGGACCACACCACGATGCCCAAAAATCGATAAGCGTGTACCCGTTTGAGTTCAATTGAGCAAGCAACGACACTCCGTTGCCTTCCACGTCACTAATTTCACCATCTTGCAAGGGAGTTTCTTTCACGAAGCGAGTCGCATCATGCAAATACTGGCGGAAATTTTTTAAGCCAGCACAAGTATCTTGAGTGGCTGCAAAAAGTTGTCCCAACTCGTCAAGATAAGCCTGATCATACGTGAATGCGGATTTTTTCAATCCCTCCACAATATAAAGATTAACGGCAATATTAGAATTATCGCGAATAAACTTTTTGCCGATTTCCCGGTATTCTGTCAGCAAATCATTCAACTGACGGTTATCATCCAAGGTGAGCTTTTCCTTTTCCCTAATTTTGAATATATTATAACGCACCGGTATCGTCTGTTGCTGGTAACGGCAATAAACATCTTGGGCTTTCGACCCTTCTACTTTGTAATTTTTCTCTTTACGTATATCGTATTTCCAGAAAGATTCCGGCAAACTGTCAAGATGAGGCGTGGTAAAAGTGAGTTTCCCGTTTTCAACAAAGAAATCAATATTAACCCGACGTCCCGACTCCCATTCTCCTCCAGAACGTTCCAAATAATCATAGTTATCCAAAACTAACTCGCAACGCGTGGGTACGTCCAACTTCCCGCTCAATTCAAATTTCTCGCCAATAATATAACCCGTGATCAGTTTGCTACGACCATCCAGCTTTTTCAACGATACCATTGTACTGTCCATTGCCCCTGGCACCGTGCCTCGCAAGACAAAATAGTCGGCAGGTTGTTGCGTACAGGCAACAACACCCAATAATATTAAAAAGTAAATTTTTCTCATGTTCAATTATTTATTTCCTTGTTCAATTACTCGACGCATATCATCAAACATCCGTTTCATACCCGGCAATCGCTCATCATCCGGTAATACCGGCAATACTTTATCGCCCAACACGACTAAACGACGACACAACTCAATGGGCATTTCTCGCTGGAAACAACTTAATGCCCCGAAATACTCTGACAGATCCGACGAACTAAGATTCGTACCTTGTTCCTCCATTTTATTCACGGTAAGTTCCGCTAACCGACTTCCACACGAGCTGTAATTTTCCGGCACATTAAAATCATGTCCCCAGGAAATACCCTGAAAAGCATCAGCGTAAAAACGTACAGCTTGTGAATTTCCCTCCGGCATCTTCTTAGCAATCCAATCCGTCAACGCCTGCACTTCCTGGTTCACCACCCAACCGGCCAATACTCGCATTTCATCTAATCGAGGTAAATTCAAACGTTCCACCTGACTGCACAAATCTTCAAAAGAAATGCTATCGCGGATCTCAAGCCCTTTTATCCATTTTTCCAGCATACCACCGTAACGCGTCAACAAAAAGCGGTCCACCTCTTCCTGTCCCGCGTTAGCTCGGATTTCATCAAGATGGGCAAGCATAAATTCACACATCGGGGAATCAAACGTACAATAGTTATCCGTGTACAAACGCCAAAACTCTTTTTGAAGCCGCTCTTTATCCGAAAGGCGTCCCCACAATTCCCGGTAAATCCCGGTAGCCTTATCGCAATCGAAAGCATCCGCCAACACCGCTTGATAAGCCATCAACCTGACATTGCTCATTCCCCCCCGGGCATATTCCTGTTCCAACCCCCAAAGATTAGTCGAGTCATTCAACCCCGCTTCCACGCAAGGAATAAAATAATTCAAATCACCGGCTCCCGTCTGCTTATGCAGGACCGTTCCATCAGGACGGATAATAATAAACGTCGGGTAAGCAGCAACCCGGAATTTCTTATTAAGTTCCACATTTTCATCTTTCGTCATATCATACTTCACGCAAACGAAACGGGAATTAAAATAATCTCCCGCCTCTTTCCGGGGAAACACCTCTGTCAGCATCCGATGGCACGGGCCACACCAGGGAGTATAACAATCTACAAACACCAATTTATCTTCAGCTTTCGCCTGTTCCAACGCCTCCTCGAGAGAAATATTCCGAAAATCCACTCCCTCTTGAGCGACAGACACACTTTGTACAAATAAGCAAATTACAAACAATAACAATATCCTTTTCATTTAACAGCAATTAAAAATATCGGTACATATTCTCGTTCCATTATTATAATAACTTCTCAACGGTCAATCGCAAAGCATTTACATCATGCCCGCTGAACACGACCCGCCCGTCTGGAGCGATAAGCAACAAACGAGGGATCCTGGTAATATGATAAGCCCTACTTACAGTAACCAGCATGTCATTACCATCCACGCCCAATTGAGTCCAAGGCATATTTTCCTGTTTAAGGGCTTTTTCCCAATCCTCCCTCTTTTTGTCAAGCGACACACTGACAACCGCCAATCGATCATCCCCGTAGCGTTTGTAAAGCTGTTCCACCTTAGGAATTGCCCAACGGCAAGGACCACACCACGATGCCCAGAAATCAACCAGTGTATAACGATCAGGATGCACGAATTGCGACAACTTCACCTTTTCCCCCGTCGTGTTTATCAATTCGACATCTTTATAAACAGCCCCCTTGCACAAAGTCCGGGTTATATCCGCTATTTTCAAGATATAAGGACGACGCACCGTATCCTCGATCTGCCCGACAACACGAGTCAACTCTTCCACCTCTTCCGGGGCACGCGTGAAAGGGGTCTTCAACAAAGTTTCCGCAATATAAAGCGTGAGCAATGAACGCGGATGAGCACGCACAAATTCCATTTTAGCTGCATCTATTGCAGCTTCGGCAGCTTGCTTTTGAGGATACTGCTCGTCAAACAAACGATTGTACTCTTCCGGGGTGTAACAATTCTCCCGCAAACTCATCATGGTCAATGAATCAGATGCCTTTTGCGCAACTAAATTCAAGGGCAGCAACGCTTTACGATACTCGTAAAACTCCTGTTGTAACGGACTCCCTTTCAAGTAATCTTTCACCTCTGCGGTTTCCGCCATAAACAGAGACGTAAACGACATACTATCGAGATGAGGTACTTTCAAGGTCAACTCAGAATTATCAAGGAACAAAAAAATATTGCCCACCTTCACGTCTTCAGGACGAGAAACAATATCCTGATTACTAAATAACAATTCACAATACATCGGGGTTCGCACCACACCCCTCAACTCAAACGCACCATCCCGCACAACTCCTTGCGTAACAACACTACAACTCTCATTCTCCATACAACGAAGCATCACCGCCATACTATCCTGCAAACCCGGAAAACTTCCTCGCACAACAAATCCTTGGTTACGGGAAGCGCAAGCGCTGCATAAAAACAGCGCCGCGACAAAAAAGAAAAATCTATTCTTCATAAAAAACATCTTCAAATTCATACTACTTTTGAGCATCCCGGCAACAACGCACCCGCATCAGTATGTCCAAAGGCGAAGTCCCGCGATAGACAGTAGATTGCGTCGCAAATATTTTACGAAACCAAACCGTAGATACGGCCAGTTCATTATCCTTATCTTCCGTTGATGTCCAAAAATAACCATATTCATTAACACTATTCAGATGAATATACTTATCATAAGCACCATTCTGCCAAGCACAACCGGACAATTGAAGCGCAAACCCCGTTCCTTCCTCTTTTTGCATCATGAGCGTGGCGACATTGCCTCCTCTCCAACCCTCTTTATCCGCTTCTTTCAATGACATGCCCAATGCCTTTTCCAAGTTTTTCCAATCTTCATCCGAGGCGACACGCCAACCTTCCGGGACGATTTCTTCGATTTCCTCCCAACTGTACAAATTGCCGTATTTCTCGAAATCCCCGGCCAGATCTAACGGCAGATGGCCAGGTCCCAAAGTAGCTACACTTTGCGGATTTCCCTCTAAATCCAAAAAGACTCCCCCGAAAGTTCTCTCGTAATAAGGTGTACCGTATCTCAAGTTGGAAGTCATCCATTCCAAATCACCGATTCGCATCCACCCGTAAGCATTCCCGTCACGCTCATCCGTAAATGTCCCTTGGGCATCCGGTTGAACGTTCGGCAACTTATCGTCATCACTGCACGCGACAAGAGCAGCGCAACAGCACATAATACATACAGCTATCAAATATTTTCTCATAATCATTTGAATTTAATTCCTAATTTCTCAGCCTTTTTCTCTGCCAACGGTTTCATGATTTCGTATTTCTGCATAACCTGGTAATACATTCCATACTTTTCCCTAAACTCTTGATCTGTCATAAATAAAATTGCCTTGATATAGGCACAAGCGTCCTGAACGGCAGTCGGAAGATTATCCCCATTGGTATCGGCAATAAAACCATATGGATACAAATCTTCTAAAGTGGTAACTCCATACCAAAATTTCGGATAATCATAATCCCACATATTAACATTCAAGAACTCGATAGCCTCACTTCCTTCCCAGTAATTTGTTTCACTTCCCCCGAAACTACCGAAAATAATGGCACAACATAAATCCTGCGCGAACTCCATTGGCTCTACATCACCGAAAAGTCCCTCGATGGCTATCGCCAGACATCTTGAATTCATATCAAACGTTTGTGAGACCCACGTTCTTTCCCCCGTGTAAAAATCTTCCACACTCAATTCCATCTTATTCACGACTAAAATCGAATAAGGCATAGTTTTAATGACATCATACAAATCATTAACCAAAAAATCGTACGCCTTTTGTTGCTGCTCCTGATTCAAATATTCGAATCTCAACGTATGCCCACTTTTCACGGCTCCCAGATCCCAATCCATGGCCAACAACTCCGTGTCGTAATAAGGTTCCCCCGAAGCATTCAATCCCTTGTACTCGTGTCGCAAGGTATCATTGAACAAAAGAAAGCATCCGGTTTTCTCGTAAAAATCCCGTCTTAACTTAGAGGTTGCATCCGTTGCTTCCGGATCAGGAGCAAAAGGATTACGGGCTTTACTAGGTGTCAGTTTCTCTTTTTCACAAGAGAAAAGGCATCCAGCCAATATCATCCAAATAAAAATATTCAATCTCATAGATTCCGTTTTTAAATTACATATAACCACCTAAATATTTCAAAGCATCTTCCCAACCGTCTTTCACTCCTTTGCACCACAAGTTATAATTATTCGAATACGGTTCGTAAGGACATTGATCATAAAATGCTTCAGGACTACCCTGACCATTCAAACTGAAACATTTTCCCCCACCGAAAAGGAATCCTTCTTTATAAATCGGGTTGCTCTCCAGGGAACTGTTTGGAGGAGTAACTTCAGGTGTAGCAGGAGCCGTATAAACACTTCCCTGTCGTACAGGACGACTATTACTTCCCAAGCTGGGTTGGAAATCCAATACCTCCTTCGGTAAAGCCAATGTATAAGCCGGATCATTTTCTTTCAACTCGTAACTCCACGTTTCCAGTGGCACATAAGCAAAAACTCTACTATCATATTTATATTTCGTGTAAGTATGCATGATAGTCTTGGTATAAGGATATTTTTCCCGCACGGTATAACGCCGCAAATCAAACCAACGGTGTCCGTCCAGGCAAAGTTCCCGTTGACGCTCCAGACGAATCAAATCGACCAACGCTTGTCCGCTTTCCGTGATAGGTCGACTAACAAGAAGACGATGGTCTCTCAACGTTTTCAGTAATGAACGTGCCTCTGTTTCTTCCCCGGCAAGAGCAGCTGCTTCCGCCCCGTTCAAATAAGCTTCTGCCGTACGGAACAAAAAGTTATCGGAAAGATTCCGGGGGGAAGTAACCCAGCCCAGCACCTTACGGAAAGTCCACGCCTCGGTATAAGGAATAGAAAGCCTATCCCCTTTGTAACCTACAGTATCCTTACTGATGTAAAAACGGGTTCTCAGATCATTCTTTCCTTCGTCATCAAAAGCTTTCACCAAATCATCCGAAATCACATAAGCGGGACAATTTTTCCAGATATTATTCGACATACCCCGAAACATTTGGATAGAATACGCCAATACATATCCTCCCATGGAAAAAATAATTTCCGGAGAGGATCCCTCAAGCACCTCTTCTCCCGAGAACGATTTTAAATCCAACAGGTTACCATTTACATTCAATGTCTTCCGCGCGTACGCCAAAGCGTCTTTCCAATTCTGCATGTAAAGCAACACCCTGCTCTTCAAGAGATAAACCGCCGCAATATCCGCCCTATACGGGAAATTTTTCTTCGCGGTTTGGCTCAAACACTCTTCGGCAAGTTTCAAATCTTTCAGAATCTGGGAATACACCTCCTCCACGGTAGCGCAAGTATAATCTTTATCCTCTACCATTTGGGACAATTTAAGGGGCACTCCCGGGGAAGAGAGATTGTCCGCACAATAAGGCTTCCCGTAAAGATTAACCAATTGGAAATAATACAAAGCACGCAAAAAAGCAGACTCACCCTTAATACGCACGATTTCCAATTTTTCTCTATCGGATTCCGCTACCTGTTTGTCTATTTCTGTCAAAATAGAATTGCAGGCATTGATGGATATATAGGCTTGTTTCCAATCACGATTTTCCTTCACGTGTTGACCTCCTTCAAACTTCAATCCCACCACCTGTTGCCACGTGTGCCAACCGAACATTTTTTCCTGCAACCCCGCGGGATCACTCTCGTGAATAGGAATATACTTGGATAGTTCATCCGACATATAATGGACACATTGAAAGTATTCGTTTTCAATTACACCCTGGCTTGTTATACGGGCATAAGGCAAATATCCCTCGCCCAACAAGATTTCATCCAAATCTTCATAACTTTGTATTTTTGCCAAATCCTGGGAATACTCTTCCAGGAAACCGGAACATCCCCCCAAAAGCAAAGCGCAACTAAGTATATTAATTATTTTTTTCATAAACCGCTCGTCTTAAAATGAAACATTCAAACCTACAGAATAAGTCGGCCGTTCGCTCAACTGAATGGTAGAGAAACCACTTTGCGTGGGAGTCTGACCTTTTAGTTCTTTAGCTGAAATCGTGAATAAATTCATGGCAGAAACCGTTAAAGCTAAACGAGATACGCGCAAACGACTCAGGATTTTTTCGTCAAACTCATACGTCAAACTCAAATTGGAACACTTCAAGTAATTTCCGCTCACTACCCGATGATTTCCATAATCATACATATCCCAAGACGTCGAGGCAATAGGCGGCATCTCCTTGTATTTAGGATCACTGCTCCAATGGCGTTCATATTTCCCGTAAGCTGGATTGGAAAGAGAAATAATTGCAGGAATATCAGTACGAAGTTCATCCCCGGGATATTGCCAACGCTTCAACAAATCTTTGCTGACATTATTCTCGGGGTATATTCCCCGTACATCCATAACCGCATCGGCCCCGTTATACATGCTGAACAAACGGACTTTGTTACCTAAACTATAAGCAAATACGCCACTAAAATGGATATTCTTCCAACGGACACTAGTATTCAAGTTCCCGGACATGGTAGGATCGCGTCTCCCTGAAGCCTGTAGGATACGGGTGTAAAAATCATATTTATTCAATTTCTGTAAAACAGTTTTATTATCCCCTCCGTCATCAAATATAGGACCGCCGTCCACCGGGCTCAAACCCAAGAACTTGAAAGAATAGAACGTACCGACGGCTTTCCCTTTCACAAGAGCCCTTCCATCCAAGAAATCTTCCTTTTCATACTGGTCGGCGGCAGGATTACTTTCCAACTTATTGAACGTCCTAGAGAACGAAGTTGACAACGACCAGCGGAAATCTTCATTGTTAATCGGCGAAACTGTCAATGACACGCTATATCCATGATTATCCAAATCCCCTCCATTTACAATATAAGTGCTATTACGAACTCCATTCATGGAAGCAATCGTCTTATTCATGAAGGCATTTTCCGTGTGTTTCCAGTAATAGGATGCCTCCACCTGCAATTTCGACTTGAACAGTGAAAAATCCAACCCCAAGTTATACGACGTAGTCTTCTCCCACTTCAAATCTGGATTTGGATAACGTTCTATCGTGGAAATGTATTCGGAAAAATGGTCATTCAATGCGCCTTTCTTGATAATCATTATCGGGGACTGGTCTGTCGGCATATTACCCTGGTAGCCGAAAGAAGCTTTCAAAGAAAGGAAATCAAGCCAGTCGTATTGCATCCACGAATGTTCGGCAAGATTCCAATTGGCAGAAGCCGACCAGATAGGCAAAAGTTTGTCGTTACTCTGGTCTCCGAACTTATTCGAACCATCGACTCGGGCATTCGCGTTAACCGTAAAATAATTAAAGTAGCTATATGACACGGATAGATATGCCGAAAGCGTGTTTCCCTTCGTATCTCTCAACGTGGGCGTATTTTCCGACAGCCATTCCACGTAAGCAGGATAAACTGATAAATCGACATCTTTCACGAAACTCATACCACGGTCTTTGAAATAACCGCGCATCACGCTAGTGAACGATTTTACACGAGAAGCGTTCGCTTCAAAACCGGCACTCCCGGAAATATTGTGCTGCTGTTCCTCACCGAAATACTTGCTGGCGTTCAATTGCAAACGAACCGTATAATTTCGGTTATTCGATTCCGAGCGACTCAATTCACCTCCATACGGAAGGGTACACCCGGTTCCATCTCCTTTCTCTGCCTGAACACCGTTTTCCGTTTTTCGTAAACAAGCGGCATGATAGCTTTTTTCACCCCACCACCCTTCTATAGTCGTGTGGGAAGCCGTGTAAGCCACGATGGCATTGGCATTCAACCAATCCGTAAACCGGAATTGCAAATTAACATTGGCAGATACGCTCGACCCCTCTTGGTCGTAAGAACTATTGTCCAATTCATTTAAGATATTATAATTGAAAAAGGTATTGAGCAACACATCGTCAGCCTTCTTTTTATAATAAAAATATTCTCCATTATCATCAAAAGCGGGAATCGCCCGGCTAGTCCTGTAAGCGTACTGCATCGGAGCCAACTCCTCTTGATAATAAGCCCGGCCGCTCACGTTTCCGGTCAACCCGAAGGATGCCGTCAACCAAGAAGCCAAATTGGTATTAAGATTCAGATTCGCCGTGTAACGCTCGTTGTGGTCACCCTTGATCACGTCATTATCCCGGGTATACCCCAAAGACGCGTAATAACGGGCTGTTTCCGACCCTCCGGAAAGGCTCAAGGTATGGTTGTGCGAAAAACTGTCTTCTGTCAACAAGTCGAACCAATCCGTATTGGTCGTTTCCAATTTCGCAATTTGCATGTCGAACTCCGCTTGAGAAATCTCTTTGGAATACAGCTTCTGCAACCAATACTCGTAACCGATGATCGTCATATTTTTGGGATACTCGTAATGCAAAGCCGTCAAATCCCGGGAGAACTGAATACGTTCTTTGGAATTCATCACATTGACGGAACGGTCGGAATAACGCGGACGCTGACGCATAGTGACCGTGGTATTATAACTGATAACCGGCTTGCCGACATGTCCCTTTTTAGTCGTCACCACGATAACCCCGTTAGCGGCATGGGTTCCGTAAAGAGCGGTCGCCGCCGCATCTTTCAAGACGTCTATACGTTCGATATCTTGCGGATTGATACCGGCAATAGCGTTTCCGATACGGTTGATATAATCCGGATCATTCAATTCCTCGGGAGAAATATCCACCGGGTCCTGCATGACAATACCGTCAAGCACCCACAACGGTTCGCGGTTACCGATAAGCGTGGAAGTCCCCCTGATTCGCAATTTAGGCACCACGCCGACTTCCCCTGAATTTAACGAGAACATCATATCCGGGATACGACCTTGCAACATCTGGTCGATGGAAGAAGCCCCCTGGATATACAAATCTTTCATCTTCACGGTGGTGACGGCACTCGTGTTCTTGCGTCTATCGATATTTTGATAACCGGTAATCACCACCTCTTCTATCTGAGCCGCTTCCTCGTGCATGATCACCCGAATACTGTCATTCGACTGGTTGAAAGCCACACGCTCGTCACGGAATCCGATAAAAGAAAAATCAAGCACCCCCTTTTTCTCGACTAACTCGAGAGAGAACTTACCTGCACCATCCGTGGCAGTGCCAATAGTCGTGCCGGCTACCCTTACCGTAACTCCCGGTAATGGATTTTTATGCTCATCATACACGACTCCCTTCAAGCGGATCCCTTTCACCTGGGGAAGTTCCTTACTCTCGTAAATCACGATTATCTGACCGACATTTCGCCAACAATACTTGTCTCCCAAAATGCGTTTCAACACATCCTCCACACCCATTGTCAATGCCGGGAATTGCACCATCCGCTTCACGTCAAGATGATCGTCACTGTAAAAAATATCATACTTCAACTGAGTCGTTATCACATCAAACACTTGCTCCACACTCAACTCCTTTTGCTGGAATGTCACCTTCCCTACTTGTGCAAAAGAACTCGCCTGCACGTGCAACACACACACACACACGAAAAAGCCAATTAGTTTCATAGGCAAAAGAATTTTTTTTATCCCACTTCGACAATGGAATAGTCCTACATCATCATTTTTTTTCATAGCTTTGTAAATTATTATTATTGATCTCCTCTATCAATGAGGAACCACAAGGAATAGGAGCCGCAATCTCCTATTCTTTTTTCCACCTCACCGATAATATACTTACTTTTTTTGCTCACTATTATCGTTTTACCATTCAACTCAAAACACACGTCGGAAGTCATCTCCAAAAACTCCAGCATCTCCCCCAAAGGTCTGTATTTGTTAATCACACCGGAAAAACGCCGTTGCCGAATCCCTTCATCACGATACAACACATCAAAATCATACCAACGTTGCAATCTTTTCACCAGCTCCTCAAAGGTATAGGCTTTGAAATAAAACTTTCCCCCCACCCAAGACGTGTACAATTCCGGGTTCACCTCCCTCAACTCGCATTGTCCGCTATCCGTGTCGATACAAAGTTGTTCACATGGCGACATCCGGATCTCATTCCCGATTCCCCCCACTGCTATCGCACCCTCCACGAGAGTCGTGTACCATGTCTTATCACCGGAATAGGCACTGACATTGAAACTCGTGCCCAATACCCGGATACAATATTTATCCACATGCACGAGGAAAGGCTTCAGCGAATCCTTTGCCACCTGGAAATAGGCTTCTCCATCCAAGTATACCTCCCGTTTATCCCGGGTAAACTCTTCGGGGAAACGCAACGAGGACTCTGCATTCATCCATACCAAAGTTCCATCCGACAACTCCAGCGTATACTCGCCCCCTTTAGGAACGACAAAAGTATTCATCCCGGGCCTCTTCACCACGGCTCGCTCTGTCACCTGATAACGTACGCGGGTTTTTGCCGTGTCATTCGTGATAACGACACCTTCCGTCTTCGAGGCATACACCTCTTCACGAGCGTTAACTTGTAACCGCTCCCCGTTAGCCAATATCAACTCGGCATGTGCCACCCCGGGAACAAACGACGTTAACACAAGATCTTTTTTATCCAGTGCACGCTCCTGCCACATCCACACCCCAGCAGCAACTCCCACTCCGATCACGATAACCGCAACAAACCTCTTGATAGATTCAATTCTTCGAAATACTCTGCGAGGCTTAACTTTCCTCCACCCTCTCTCTATGTCATACTGCCGGCACTGTACACCCTGCATCGCTTGTCGAATTTTAAACAACAGCTCGAACTGCCGTTTATCTTCCGTGTTCAGCGGATGAGCGTCTTTATCCGAATCCGTATCCTTGTTGCGCCACAATTCGGTCAATCGTTCCCACCTATCTGTTGAAAAATCGTTCATAACATCTTTGTTTTTATACACGACAACCAATAGTCAAAAAAAGGTGAGTCAAAAATAAACTTTTTTACAAAAATATCATTTATCCATTGATTTACAGGCGATAAAAAAAAATAAAATAGGAGAAGTATTTTCCCCAACTCGAGCACGAATATCTTTATAAGCTTTCATTACATGCGATTTCACTGTGTTGACCGATATACCTAACTCGTTCGCAATATCCTTGTATTTCTTTCCCTCCAGACAACTCATCGTGAATACGACACGGCACTGGGTCGGCAATTCCTGCAAAACCTTCTTGATTTGCTCAATCTGTTGCATCTCCTCCTCCGAGTAATCCGAACGTTGCAAGCCCTCGATAAACTCCGTCAACAAAGCCCCGTGTTTACGTTCCACCATTTTATGCTTCAACACATTCAAAGCCCTGAAACGCACTGAAGTAAACAGATAAGATTTCACGGAATCCTGTACCTCTATTTCCACACGACTTCTCCATATATGCATGAAAAGATCTTGCACAACATCCTCTGCTTCCGCCTGCTCCCCGAGAATCATTGCGGCATAATCACACAACGGTACATAAAACATCCGAAACACTCGCTCAAACACCCGTTGATCTCCGCTCTTAATCGCAGAAAAAACTTTCTCTATGCTCTCATGTCTATCCTTCATGCAGACAAATATATAAAGTTTCTTCCAAATGCTATCCATATCAAATTAAAAATTGTACACGTACAATTATCGCTAAAACAAAGAGGGTGTGCCAAAACACTCTCTTTATGATAGGAGATCGCTATATAGCTAAACTTTCCGATGAAGTGGCTATGTAGCGATTTTCATTTGTTTATAGCTTAAAAAGACTATAGTATTGAGTTTGAGTCGTAAAATCCACTCTAACAAGTGCTTTATTAGTGTATGTAAGTCGTTACATCCTCCCTTCAGAAGCATTTTGCACAATTTTTTGATGTTAAATGCGATTACAGAGCACGAAAAGTCCATGGCAATCTTGTCCTTTCCAAAATGACGGAAACGACGATATGCCATATTATATTTGATTTGTCCGAAGACAGACTCGGGTTCAATACATCGTCTGCCCCTATGCCTGAGTCCTTCTTCAGAAGTCAATAAGTCTGCTACTTTCTTCTTATAGGCATTCAGTTTGTGGTTTACTTCTATAACACGATTCCCCGTAGCTTTAAAGCATTGTCCGCGTAAAGGACATCCGGAACAGTTCTTTGCCCGATAACGTGCGGATTCCGTAATATATCCGCTGTCTGTTTTTCTATGTTTTGTTCCTATCCGTTCCATATGTTGCCCCATGGGACAGACGTAAAAGTCCTGTTCTTTATTATAATACATTCCTTCGGTGCTAAAAGGATTTGGAGCATAATGCTTTCTGTGCTCTATATGGAAACGGTTGTATTTGACGTAAGCTTCCATATTATCTTCTTCCATGTACCGATAGTTCTCTTCAGCTCCATAACCTGAATCAGCTATAATCGTAGAGGCAAAATGACCATATTTCTCCTTAAAGGATGCCTGGAAAAAAGGCATAGTCAACGTGTCTGTGGGATTAGGATAAAAAGCGAAGTCCGTGATGAACTGGTTCTCCGTGGATGCCTGTAGATTATATCCAGGTTTGGTCTGGCCATTTCTCATCGCATCTTCTTTCATGTGCATAAAGGTAGCGTCCTTGTATGTCTTGGAATAAGAATTGCGATTCAAATGTAGCAACAACACTCAATCTATACGTTCACCCTAATTTTAATCAGAAGAAACGTTGCATTGAACGTATGAGTAAATTTATAGCAATAAATTCAGAGTAACGCTCTATCAAGGACAGAAAATAACTTCTGTCCTTGATAGATTATATTGCTTGCAGTTATGCACTTTACAATCTCATCCCCCGTTTGCGTTTCTTCTTCCGACGGAGTATCTCAGCCATTTCC
>OLIS01000773.1_pt1 | contig 24870 bp, 20 predicted proteins | sample 1601351 | NCBI WGS metagenome assembly OLIS01 (sample SAMEA2452122, study PRJEB22498) | human gut metagenome | biome: human feces; feature: human gut; material: feces | place: Australia | collected 2012
GTCTTGAGCGTATTGATGTCAGCATTAGAGGTTTCGAAAGTACCTTTGGCAGTCTTCTGCAATGCAGTTTTGATAGCGCCCAGAACAGATTCCTGATCGTTCAGCTTCTCGTTCTTGAGCAGGTTTGCAGCCTCAGTGAAGAGGGAAGTATATTCTGCATAGACATCCTTCTGGTCGGTAGAAATGAAATACCAGTCGTTGTCAATAGAAGGGTTTGTGCTTGCCACGTATTTCTCACCGCTGACGCTGAAGTAGGCAGTTTGTGGGCCGTTTAATGTGATTTTTTTATATTTTGTGAGTTTATAGCTATTCTCTGTAGAACCTTCAAGTATGGTAAAATCTGTTGCTTTTCTCTTGTCGTTAGAAGAAACCTCTGCATACCATACAAAAGGGTGCAATAAACTGGAATATTCCAAGAACAGATGTTCTTTAGTCTCGTTATCGCAAGTGAAACTACGGGTTTCATCGCCTTTAATCGTCCAGACGTCTGCATCCTTGATATTTTTCACGGTAGCAGTCTTACCGGTGATAAAAGTCTTAGTAGCCACGTTGTAGATGTAAGCCTTCTGGCCATTACCAACGAGTTTTACAGGTTGGAGCCAAGAGCTTTCAGCAGCAGGAGCGAAAGTTTCATTCTCGTTGCTACCATTTTCATTGCCTTCAACAGTACCATTTTCTGTGTTACCTGAAACATTCTGCGCAAGAGCAGTTGTGCCTACTGCCAGAAGGGCAGCGAGCATCATACCTTTGGCCATATTAGCCAGTGTGTAAATTTTCTTCATTTTTACTTGTTTGATTATTTATTATATTGAATACAATTCTTACTTGTGCATGGGATGCAATTCTTTCCTGAATATGGGATGCAAATCCCTTGATATAGACTATAAATCTCTGTTTACTAAGAACTTAAAGATTATGTCGTTTACTTTCTGGCTGCAAAATTACGAAAAAAACTCGGAGAAACCAAATAGTTTCTAAAAAAAAGCTCTTTTAAAGGTAAAAAGGCTTTTTAAAGGTAAAAAGGTAAAAAGGTAAAAAAGTAAAAAGGCTTTTTTAAAGGTAAAAAGGTAAAAAAGGGATATTGAAATGAGAAAGACGGGCAAATGAGAAATTAGAAATGAGAAATTAGAAATGAGAAATTAGAAATGGGAAATGAAGAAAGAAATGGAAGGGGGAGGAAAGAGAAACAAAAAATACTCCCAGAGAATTCTCTGGGAGTATCGCCTCGCATAAAAGCTGTCTCACGACAGCAATACGCCAAAAAACAAAATGCTATATTTTTTAAACTTTATGCTTATTAAAGAGAAATATCTTACAAATCCCAACCCACTGCACTGGCACCGAGTACCGCAGCAGAGCTGCCATCGAGAGTAGAAATCAAGAACTTAGCCTTGCCCCTGAAAATCTTCAATACGCTCTTGTCGTAAGATTCCTTGAGAGGCTTCATCAGGAGGTCACCAGCCTTGGTAAGACCACCGAAGAATACGAATGCCTCAGGAGAACTGAATGCAGCGAAATCAGCGCAAGCCTCACCCAGCATCTTACCAGTGAAATCATATACTCGCTTAGCCAAAGCATCTCCCTTACCAGCAGCTACGCTGACATCATAAGAAGTAATATCTTCTGGCTTCATATCGCGAAGTAAAGATGGCTCATCGCTCTTCTCGAGGAACTCACGGGCTGTGCGAGCCACACCAGTAGCAGAGCAGTAAGCCTCCAAGCATCCCTTACGGCCGCAACCGCAGAGACGACCTTCCTCGCCGCGAACCATGACGACATGGCCCAACTCGCCTGCGAAACCATCGCAGCCATAGACCATCTTGCCATCAATCACAATGCCGGAACCAACACCCGTACCGAGTGTCACGTCGATGAAATTCTTCATACCACGAGCCACACCATAGGTCATCTCGCCCAATGCAGCAGCGTTGGCATCATTGGTAAGAGCCACAGGCAGACCACCCAGCGCATCGCTGAAGAGCTTAGCCAAAGGCACAACACCATCGTGAGCCCAAGCCAGATTAGGAGCGAACTCGATAGTTCCGCTATAGTAATTGCCGTTAGGAGCACCGATACCCATCGCCTTGATCTTGTCGATACCACCCACGGTATCGATGATAGGCTGGAGAGCCTCCACGGCAGCCTTTACATAGTCATTTACATCATCATAACCACCTGTCTTGATAGCAGTAGTAGCTTTTATTTCGCCACGTGCATCTACGATGCCGAATACGGAATTGGTACCTCCCAGGTCCAAACCGATTACATATGGCTTAAGTGCATTCTCTGTCATGTTTTTCTTTTATTTAGTTAGAATTATGGTGCAAAGATATAAAAAAGTTTGTAACAAACAAAGTTTTACTCGAAAAAATTACAAGATATGGCCTTTTTTTTGTAACTTTGCGCCTTGTTATGAATTTAGTGTTTCCGATTCAGATAAATATACTTGATTTTATATTCAAGGGAATTATCATAGGTGTGATCGCCTCAGCCCCGATGGGACCTGTTGGCATCTTGTGTATCCAGCGCACTTTGAACAAGGGCCGCTGGTTTGGTTTCGTGACGGGTGTCGGTGCCGCTTTCAGCGATATCGTGTATGCCCTCTTCACGGGTCTGGGAATGAGTTTCGTGATGGACATTGTCAATAATGCCCAAAACAAGTTCTATCTGCAGATTTTCGGAGGTCTTCTGCTCCTGGTGTTCGGCGTATATTGCTTCAAGAGCAATCCTACGAAGAACATGCATCAGAGCAGCAAGAGGCAGGGCACGCTCTGGCACAATGCCATCACCGCCTTCTTCGTCACGCTTTCCAATCCGCTCATCGTGTTCCTCTTCATGGCCACCTTTGCCCAGTTTGCCTTCGTAGTGCCGGATATGCCGCTGGAGATGAGCGTGGGCTATCTGAGCATCATGTTCGGAGCGCTGATGTGGTGGTTCGGTCTCACATGGCTCATCGACAAGATCAGGGGCAAGTTTGATACCAACGGCATCCTTATTATTAATAAGGTAATAGGAAGTATCGTGATTATCTTCTCGCTTATCGCTCTCGTCGGAACCGTGTTCAATCTCTATCATCTCCCAGAATTCTAAGGGAAGTATGTATAATTTCTAATTTGGAATATAACATTTCTGATTTGAAATATAGCATTTCTAATTTCTAATTAAAAAAAGATGTTTGTAGCTCAGGAATTAAAGAAGAAAAGTATAGCAGAATACCTCCTGTATATGTGGCAGGTGGAGGATATCATCCGTGCCTGCGGCTGTTCGCTCCCGGTTATCAAGAAGCACTATATCGAAAATTTTGATTTCACTCCGGAACAGAAGGAGGAGGAAATCGACTGGTTTGGCAATCTCATCCGCATGATGAATGAGGAGGGAAAGCGCGAATCGGGACATCTCAATATCAACAAGGTGCTGCTCCAGGACGTGATCGACCTGCACGGCATGCTGCTGCAGAGCACCAAGTTCCCTATCTATAATGGCGAATATTACAAGGTGCTGCCATTCATCGTGGAACTGCGCAACAGGGGCGACAAGGACGTCAACGAGATAGAAACCTGTCTGGATGCCCTCTACGGAGTGATGCTGCTCCGACTGCAGAAGAAGCCGATTACCCCGGAAACAGAGCGTGCCATCAAGGAGATAACCACCTTCGTGGGACTGCTCAGCGACTACTATATCAAGGATCGCACTGAGGGACTGAAATTTGACGACGACATGTAGTTATACATTATTATATATACATTTTAAAATCATATAAATCATAGATGAAAGAAATAGAAAGAAGAAGAACGTTTGCCATTATCTCTCACCCGGATGCTGGTAAGACAACATTGACCGAGAAATTCTTGCTTTTCGGTGGACAGATACAGGTGGCTGGTGCCGTAAAGAACAATAAGATACGCAAGTCTGCCACTTCCGACTGGATGGACATCGAGAAGCAGCGTGGTATCTCTGTATCTACTTCTGTGATGGAGTTTGATTATCTCCCAGACGGACAGTCTGGCGAACCATATAAGGTGAACATCCTCGATACTCCGGGTCACCAGGACTTCTGCGAGGATACCTACCGCACACTTACAGCCGTGGATTCTGCCATCATCGTGGTGGATTCTGCCAAGGGTGTGGAGGCGCAGACCCGCAAGCTGATGGAGGTGTGCCGTATGCGCAATACGCCGGTTATCATCTTCATCAACAAGATGGACCGCGAGGGTCGTGATCCGTTCGACGTGCTCGATGAGCTGGAGGAGGAACTCAAGATTTCCGTTCGTCCGCTCTCATGGCCTATCGGACAGGGCGCCCGATTCAAGGGTGTGTATAATATCTACGAGCACCAGCTCAACCTCTTTACGCCTAACAAGCAGCGCGTAACCGAAAAGGTGGAGGTGGATGTGCAGTCTGAGGAACTCGACCAGCGAGTAGGCGAGCGCGAAGCTGCCCAGTTGCGCGAGGAACTGGAACTGGTGGATGGCGTATATCCTGAGTTTGACGTCGAGACCTACCGCTCTGCCGAGGTGGCTCCTGTGTTCTTCGGTTCTGCATTGAACAACTTCGGTGTGCAGGAACTCTTGGACTGCTTCGTTCAGATAGCTCCATCGCCAAGACCTACCAAGGCTGAGGAGCGCATGGTGGAGCCTGAGGAGCCTAAGTTTACGGGTTTCATCTTCAAGATTACTGCCAATATCGACCCTAACCACCGTTCCTGCATCGCATTCTGCAAGATCTGTTCGGGCAAGTTTGTGCGCAATCAGCCTTACTATCACGTGCGCCTCGACAAGACCGTGCGTTTCTCTTCGCCAACCCAGTTTATGGCGCAGCGCAAGAGTACCATCGACGAGGCTTATCCGGGCGATATCGTAGGTTTGCCAGACAATGGCATCTTCAAGATCGGTGATACGCTGACCGAGGGTGAGAAGATTCACTTCCGCGGTTTGCCATCCTTCTCTCCACTGCTCTTCAAGTATATCGAGAATGATGATCCGATGAAGAGCAAGCAGTTCCAGAAGGGATTGGAGCAGCTGATGAACGAGGGTGTGGCACAGTTGTTTATCAACCAGTTTAATGGTCGCCGCATTGTGGGAACCGTGGGTCAGCTTCAGTTTGAGGTGATCCAGTATCGTCTGGAGAACGAGTATAATGCCAAGTGCCGTTGGGAGCCAGTTCACTTGCATAAGGCATGCTGGATAGAGGCCGACGACGAGAAGGAATTGGAGAGCTTCAAGAAGCGCAAGTACCAGTACATGGCGAAGGATATCGAGGGCAGGGATGTGTTCCTAGCCGATTCTGGCTATGTATTGAGCATGGCGCAGCAGGATTTCGAGCATATCAAGTTCCACTTTACTTCGGAATTCTAATAAAGTGTTGAATGTTGAGTGTTGAATGTTGAATTGGCATACGCCCTTGATGACATTCGGACACTTAACTCAGCATTCAACACTCAAATCAACATTCAACATTCAACATTCAACATTAATAAAGATGATAGATGAAATGGCAGAAAAACCGGGCGCAATAGCCAAAATGGTAGCGTGGCAGAAGGAGCATATCTCCGACCGCCAGATGACGCTTATCCTGGCTTTTGTCATCGGTCTGCTTGCCTCCGTTGCCGGATTTTTCCTGCATAGTATCGTGCACGAGATACAGATATTGCTCACTTCGGGTTTTGAGAAAAGCACCTACAATCTGCTTTTCCTCTTGTTTCCTATCGTGGGTATCTATCTTACCTCGCTCTTTATCAAGTATGTGGTGCGAGACAATATCTCTCATGGTATCACGAGAGTGCTCTATGCGATTTCTACCAAGCAGTCGAAACTGAAGGGGCACAACTGCTGGTCGTCGGTAGTAGCTTCTGGTATCACCATTGGATTCGGTGGATCAGTAGGAGCCGAGGCGCCGATTGTGCTCACGGGTTCAGCCATCGGAAGTAATCTGGGACAGATATTCCGCATGGACAAGAAAACGATGATACTGCTCGTAGGATGCGGTGCGAGTGCCGCCATTGCTGGTATCTTCAAAGCCCCAATCGCAGGTCTCGTCTTCACGCTTGAGGTGCTGATGGTAGATCTCTCGATGGCATCATTGCTGCCTATCCTCATCTCCTGTGTTACGGCCACCTGTTTCAGTTATATCCTGATGGGTGAGAAATCGCTCTTCGATTTCACGCTTACCGACCCATGGGAGCTCGACCGTGTGCCGGCGTGCATCCTGCTGGGCGTATTCTGCGGTTTCGTGAGTCTCTACTTCATGAGAGCCATGTCGGCCTGCGAGGGATTCTTCGCCCAGTTGAAGCAGTATCCGTATGTCAAACTGCTCTTCGGAGGCATCATCCTGAGCAGTCTCATCTTCCTCTTCCCATCGCTCTATGGCGAGGGATATTCGGCAGTCAACATCCTGCTGAAGGGTAGAACCGAGGCCGACTGGGACATGGTGATGAGCAATTCGCTCTTCTATGGTCACAGTCAGTTGCTCGTGCTATATATCGGACTGGTAACCTTCACCAAGGTGTTTGCCACCTCAGCAACCAATGGTTCAGGCGGTTGTGGCGGAACCTTTGCTCCATCGCTTTTCATCGGCGGTTTTGCAGGCTTCTTCTTTGCCCGCATCTGGAACATCTACAAGTTAGGCGTCTATATCCCCGAGCAGAACTTTACGCTGATGGGCATGGCAGGCGTGATGACGGGCGTGATGCATGCACCGCTGACGGGCATCTTCCTGATAGCCGAACTGACAGGCGGTTACCTGCTCTTCATCCCACTGATGATCGTGTGCATCTGCTCGCTGCTTACCATCAGCATCTTCGAGAGCCACAGTATCTATGCGCTCCGACTGGCAAGGGAAGGCAAGTTGCTTACCCACCATATCGACAAGGCTGCCCTCACGCTGATGGGTATGCAGAGCGTGGTGGAGAAGGACTATCATCCGGTAAGTCCCGACTTGCCGATGGGTAAGTTGGTGTCAGAAATCAGTCGCAGCAACAACAATTTCCTTCCGGTAGTCAATCAGGCTGGCGTCTTGCTGGGCATCATCGATATCACCCGCATCCGTCACATCATCTTCCGTTCGGAACTCTACACGCGCTTCAAGGTAAAGCAGCTGATGCTCCAGCCTTCAGCCGTGCTCAGCGATCACGAACCGATGCAGGAAGTGATGAAGAAATTTGACGAGACCGATGCCGCCCAGTTGCCTGTAGTGGATGTGAACGGCGTGCTGAAGGGATATATCAGCCGTACCCGCCTTTATTCGACTTATCGCCAGATTGTGGCGGATATGTCGGCGGAGTAAAAGGGAGTTTGGAATTAGAAATTAGAAATTGCAAATTACTAATTAGAAAATCCCTTGACAAAGCTGCGATAATTGTAAACTTGCATTTTTTTAAAACAATAGGAAAATGGAGAAAAAAGATTTAAGAATCGTATTTATGGGAACCCCGGAGTTTGCGGTGGAATCCCTCAAAAGCCTTGTAGAAGGCGGATATAATGTGGTGGCTGTAGTAACCCAGCCCGACAAACCGGTGGGTCGCCATCAGGATACTCTTCAGCCTTCGCAGGTCAAGCAATATGCCCTGTCGAAGGGCTTGCCAGTATTGCAGCCGGTGAAGATGAAGGATCCGGAATTTGTAGAGCAGTTGCGCAGTTATCAGGCCGACCTGCAGGTGGTGGTAGCTTTCCGAATGCTGCCAGAAGTAGTATGGGATATGCCTCGCTTCGGCACCTTCAATGTGCATGCAGCCCTTCTTCCTCAGTACCGCGGTGCAGCCCCTATCAACTGGGCTGTCATCAATGGTGAGACGGAGACAGGCGTCACCACTTTCTTCCTCGACCACGACATCGATACCGGTCGCATCATCATGCAGAAGCCATTCGCCATTCCCGACGATGCCGATGTAGAGTATGTTTATGACGGACTGATGCACTTAGGCGCTGAGATAGCTGTAGAGACCATCGACCGACTGATAGCATCCGACGGAAATATCGACTCAATGCCGCAGGATGAGATGATTACGACAGACACCGTGCTTCATTCTGCTCCGAAAATCTTCAAGGATACCTGCTGTATCGATTTCAATCAGCCAGCCAAGAAGGTGTATGACTTCATCCGTGGTCTTTCGCCATATCCAGGCGCCTGGACCGAGATTCAGAAGGAAGGCGGTAAGGCGCAGGTGCTGAAAGTATTCAAGACTTCCAAAACCGGAAAGGTAGTTGCTGGTTCTGTAGTAGGAACCTTGAGAGTAGAAGGCAAGAGCCTGCAAATAGCTTGTGCAGACGAATGGCTCCAGCTCGACACAATACAGATTAGTGGCAAAAAGAGAATGGAAGCCCGTGATTTCCTCAACGGAATGAGAGATATCGAGCAGTACAGAAGTATTTAATATGGGAAGTACTTTCACCTTAATATATAATCAAGAATTGGTTTTTGAGGTGCAAAGAATTTCTTGTAAATAGAAAATTGGTTTTTGAGAAACAAAGGACTTCATGAAAATCAAGAATCGTTTTCTGAGGAACAAAGGACGAATCAATTCCTTCATATATAAGGATAAACAATAATAAAGGAGAATAAAAAATGACTCAACAGGAAGATATTAAGAATGCAATAGAATGCATGCGCAAGGGTGGAGTGATTCTCTATCCTACAGATACCGTTTGGGGTTTAGGTTGCGACGCTACCAACCCAGAGGCAGTGGCAAAGGTTTACAAAATAAAGCAGCGCGACGACAGTAAGGCGCTTATCTGTCTGGTGGATAGTGCAGACCGTATGGCGCGTTATTTCCGCAATGTGCCTCAGGTGGCTTGGGATTTCATCGATGTAGCCATGCCTGTGAAGCCAACTACCATCATCCTTGATGATGCTACGGGTGTAGCCAACAATCTGGTGGCAGAGGATGGCAGTCTTGCCATGCGAGTAACTTTCGAGTCTTTCAGCAAGGAACTCTGTTATCGCTTCCAGAAGCCTATTGTGAGCACCAGTGCCAATGTGAGTGGTGAGCCTGCAGCGCAGAACTATCGTGATATCGACCCGACATTGCTGGAGCAAGTAGATTATGTTTGCTGGACCCGTCGCCAGGAGCATAAGCCTCACACTCCATCCAGCATCGTGAAGATAGCCAAGAATGGAGAGGTGACGATTATCCGATAAAGTTAATCTTCAAAGAAACGAAAAAGAGGATGTGTCATGAACTTATGACACACCCTCTCTTTTCAATTAAATATTTATTTTTTTCGGGAATCCCTTTACTTTCGGTTTCCCTTTTCGTTTTCGTTCTGTAAATCCTGCTTTCCCGAAGAAACCTCATTTTCCAGATATTCTTCTTCCGTTATCTCTTCTTCCCATATATCATCTTCTTCCGTTATCTCTTTTTCCAATATGTCCTCTTCATTCGTCACTTCTTCGTCCAACATTTCCCCTTCATCTTCCTCCTCCTTTTCCTTTTTTCCGAAGTTAGGATCTATTTTGAGGTAGACGGTAACCAGGAAGGTGATTACGCAGCATGCCATCACGACGATGAAGAAATGGCGGTATCCCAAGATGTCTTTCAGATAACCCGAAACCATGCCCGGAAGCATCAGACCGAGATAGGAAATACCGGTACAGATGGAGTAGTGAGAGGTTTTGAACTTGCCCTGACTGTAGAATAGCATGTAGAGCGTAAGCACCGTGAAGCCTAACCCATAACCGAACTGCTCTACGAACAGGCAGGAGGACACCATCACGATATCAGAATTGAGCGAATAGCTGAGATAGATATAGACGGCATCCGGCAGGGTGATGGCGCAAACCATTGGCCACAGCCACTTCTTCATACCGTCGCGGCTCACTAAGATACCTCCGATGATGCCACCCAGAAGGAGACCGATGAGACCAACCGTACCATTGGCAAGTCCGTATTCCTGCGGTGACATGCCCAGACCACCCTGCGAGTTAGGGCGAAGGATGAAAGTCTTGGTCATTGTATTGAGCAAAGCCTCCGGGAAGCGGTAGAACAGCAGGAAGAGCATCACGATGACCGTCTCTCTCACTCCGAATTTCGTAAAGAAAGTGCGGAACATATTCTTCAGTTCGTGAGTCACTTCACCCACAGTTCTCTCCGTCTGCACATCTTCTTTCGGCGTAGGCATCAGGCGGCTATGGTAGAGCCACAGACCGATGAAGATGCCAGCTAATCCGTAGAAAATCAGTGCCCACGAGAAGCGTATCTGATTGCGGAACATCACCTGCAGCACACCAGCCAGCATCACTAAGAAACCATTCACAAAGATGATGGCGAGGCGGTAGAAGGTGTTGCGCAGACCCACAAACTTCGTCTGGTTGTGCTCATCCAACTCTATCATATAGAAGCCGTCGGCAGAGATGTCGTGGGTGGCGCTGCAGAAGGCGATGAGGAAGAAGAAGCACATGGTGGCCTGAAACCAGAAAGCCGTAGGCAGCGAGAACGCAATGCCAGCCAGTGCTGCTCCGATGAGCGCCTGCATCGTAAGTACCCACCAGCGCTTCGTTTTCAGCAGATCGATGAACGGGCTCCACAAGGGTTTGATCACCCAGGGAAGCGCCAGCCATCCTGTATAGAGACCCACTTCGGCATCCGTGAGTCCCAACTGCATATACATCACTACAGAGAGAGTTGTCACGATCACGTTGGGCAGTCCCTCTGCAAAATATAGGGTAGGGATCCATGCCCATGGATTCCTGCTATTCTTCTTTGTTACCATTTTATCCATTAGATATTTATCTTTTGTCCATTAGATATCGCCCTGTTTCTTAGACATCGCTTGTCTATCAGAAATTAGACCTTACTCGTAGATCAGAAAGGACTCTATTCCTTAGACCTTACTTGTAGATCAGAAAGGACTCTATCCTTAGACCTTACTTGTAGATTTTCTTGATTTCTGCTCCCTGATAGTATCTCAGCAGGATATCATCGTAGGAGTATCCTTCGTTGCCCATCACGGCAGCACCTATCTGACAGAGACCCACTCCATGTCCCCATCCGGCTCCGATCAGTTCGAAGCACTGAGGAACCTGGTTCTCGTCCAGATCAAACTTATCTACCACGAAAGCCGAACTGTAGAGATGGCTGTCGCTCAAGGCTCTGCGTATTTCCAGCTCCTTGCCGATGGTGAAAGTCTTTTCGGTACCGATAATCTGCAGTTTGCTGATGCGTCCACTCGTACCGCGTTCCACAGCCTTCATGTCGAGGATGCAGCCGAAGTTCATCTTCAGTTTCTCTTCGAGCAGCTGCTGCAGTTTCTCCTGAGTCAGCGTCACCTTCCAGCGGTAGAAATCGGCAGTCTCCTGGTCGTAGTCGTTTAATACTTCCGAGAGTACTTTTCTGTCTGTAGTATTGCAGAAAGCAGGCGGGTTGGAGCGGATCCAGCGGTCAGCCTCTTCCTCCTGAGTCAAGTCAGGAAGTCTGTATTCAGAATCCATCAGAGCCTTTGAACCCTTCAGGTTCTCTGTATCTCCATCCTTCAGTCCCTCTGTATTTCTTGCGTCCTTCAAGCACTCGGCATTCATAGAACTCTTCAGTCCTTTCGGCTTGATTCCCAAAGCAATATCCCTCACAGCAGAGAGATAACTCTTAGGCGTGTTCTCCCAGCAATATTGGAATTCCTCGGTGATACCGCCGCAGCACTTAGAGAACCGGGCATCGCAGATTTCCTCGCCATCCATCAGAATCTGTCCCTTGGTCTGGCGGATAGCTTCTGCCACATGCGGAGAAGTCTCCTTGGTGATGCCCTGGTAGCGCTGGCAGTGGTCGTCGGCGCAGACATCAAAGATGGTGTGGTCTTCGCGGTCGTACCAGCGGATGAGCATGTCGTCTTTCTTGACAAAAGAGAAGAAATTATTTCCGCTCTTAGCCACGTCTCTGCGCTTTTTCATCTGTGCCAGGAGCCATGAACGGGAGATCACGGCATGCGCCTTGAGAAGTTCAAGACTGGAGGTGGCACTCATCTCGCTGGATATCACGCTCTCCAGATACTTCTCTACAGGAAGCTCGTTGATGGCGCAGATCTTGTCTGATTCTACCACAAAATGGAGCGTACCTAAGAAGGTCTGTGTTTCCTTGCGTTCCCAGTGGAAGTTGACGCCGATAGTGACATCGCTCAGTGAGAAGGAGGCATCGCAGCTCTGTGGATGGAAGGTAAGCGAACTGTACTGATTGCCGTTCCAGAGCACACCTCCCTCGGAGAATTCCACTTCCTGTTCGCCCGTAACCACTTCGCCCTTGGCAAGGTAAGGCTTGTTGAGCGAGAAGTGAATCTTCTGACCGCTCACGATGCCCACAGAGACATTCGGCTGCTTGCCGTTATTATATAATGTGGAAGTAGTGACGGTACTTTCCTCAGCCTCCTTGGCAGCCTTCAACTTATGGATGATGCATTCCATCTTCTCGCCGGAAATGCCGCATTCCTTCAGGATAGCCTCAGCCTTCTCCTCGGTGAGCTTGCGAAAATCCTCTTCGCGTGGCGTGATGATGAGTCCCGACATATCGAGGGCTCCCGGAGAAACCATGATCTGGGCATCGCCATCGGCAAAGTAGGCTTCCGGACGGTGCTTCTCTCTTGGAATCACAATACTGATATATTCATCACCTTTGCGCCAGGCCACGATGTTCATCATCGGCTCAGTCTCGTCGCCACGCTGAGGCATCGCACTGTAGAGGCGCTTGAAGAGCATCTCGTCGCATTCCTCGCTCTTGGAGATAATCACGAAGGCTGGAACGGTATAGTCGCGGATGGCTGCTATCTTCTCCTCGTCGTTCAGGCAGATGATATCTGTCAGGTTGCGTGAGAGGCGCTGCCAGTTGTTCTGCAGGGGAAGTATGCCGCTGGTTCCTGCCTGGAAATGCAGATGGTCTGGAGCCGAGGCACCGCACTTCGGACCGTTGTAGAATACCATCAGTTCGCTGTGCAGACTCAGGAATCGGTGCATCTCGCCATAGTTCTTGAAGATGGCCTGCGGCTGATGCTTGCGTGCCGGAATCGTGAAATGTACCGGAAGGATAGGGAACGGATTGACCAGCAGGTAGAAACGTTCGTCTATCTGCTTGGACATCTGTACCTTCGGACGGTTCTTCTCGCAGAGAAAGCATGGGCGCTCATCGAGGGTCTTCTTGTCTATCTTGGCACCTGTGCTCACGATGCGGGCAGGGTTCCATTGCAGTTTGAGAAGGTCGGAGAGAGTCTGGCTCTCCACGTGCTTCAGGTCGCGGTAGCGATGGCGGGCATCCTCCCATCTCTCCAACTGGCGGTTGAAGAAGCGTGAGATACTGCTGTCTTCCATAATGTCGGCCTTGCCCTGCAGCATCTGCTGGCGTGCCTTCAGTTCCATCGTGCGCAGACGGTCTTTATAGAGATTGTTGGCATTCACCTTTTCGATACTCAGAGCGGCATCACTGTTGCCTCCCCAGCGGCGGCAGAGGTACAGTTCATCATAGATTCTTCCGATTCTGTATCGGCGTGAGAAGGCAAGTCCTAAGGCGTAGTCTTCGCCATAAGACGTGTTAGGGAACTGTATCTGTCTGACAAGCGGTGTGAAGAATGCTCTCGGAGCACCCAATCCATTGATGCGCAGTGCATTGTTGCAACCGTTCTCCTCGGTCCATTCCTTGTGGTCTATCAGTCCTGGAGGCAGGGTGTTGAGGTCGAAATCACACATTCGGTACGAGCCGATCATCATCGCTGCCTTCTGGTTGTGGAAGGCATCTACGATTTTCTGGAGAGTCTTCGGAGACGAATAGAGATCGTCGCTGTCCAACTGGACTGCAAACTTGCCGCAGTACTCGCTATTGATGGCTACATTCCAGCAGCCACCGATGCCGAGATCGTTTCTCACAGGCACAATCTGTACGAGACGTCCCGCCTGCTTGTCGTTTCTGGCTTCCATCTCGCGAGCGATTTCATCAAGAATCTCGCCAGTGCGGTCGGTAGAATGATTGTTGACCACGATGACGTTGAACTTGAAATTGGCTTTCTGGCTCAGCGCACTCTTCACGGCATCCGCAATGGTCTTCTCTCTGTTGAAAACCGGGATGATCACAGAAGCCTCGTAGAAGAATTCCTGTTCGCCGAAATCCGGCTGGCGATAAAAACTGGTATCGATGAGGGCTCCCACCTTGTTGAGATGCTGCGTGCAAGCCTTTTCCATCTCTATCTGCACCTCTCTGTTGCGAGGGTTCACATAGTCGAATTGCTTCTCGCCGCTCTTCCGGTTGTCGAGTTCATCTTCTGTATAGAGGAATTCATTGAGATGAAAAATCTCTCCCACGCGGCTCAGGTAGAGACGGAGGTCGTAGAGACCCGCATATTGATAGTCAGCTCTGTCCTGCTGGGCGATGAAGTCACGGAGGGCTTGCGCCTTGATGAACCAGAGGCTTCCGAAATCGAAGTCGTCGCGAAGGCTACCAGACTGGTAATCAATAACCGGATGCTTGATCAGTTTGCCGGTATTCGCTTCTTGTTCAGCTTTCAGTTTATGAGTTTCTGCTCCATCCGCTTTTGCTTCAAGAGTTTCAGCTCCATCTTTTTCTTCTTTTCCTCCAACTTTTGCAGCCTCATTATCTTCTTTGATTAAGGAATAATAGTCGGAGTAAACCATGACGGCTCCCGTATCGTCAGCCGTGCGTAGGAATCGTTCCAGGGCATAGAGTCCCCATCTGATCGGAGTAGTCTTGGTGCAGATCATCACATAGTCGGCATCGGTGTTTTCAGCAATGCTTTCTACCGTGTTGCTGCTTTCCAATCGGTCAATGACTACGAAGGTGCATCCATCAGGCACTTGGTGATGGGCTGCAAAATCAGCACTCACCAGGAGATTGATATGCTGAACCGTCTTGTTGTCATGAAGTTCCAGAAGTGCGCTTTGGGCTACTTCAATGTCTTCACAAGGTAAGAAAAGGTCTATTTTTTCTCTCATTTCTTTGTGTTATGTTTTTGCGTTTCGGCTCCCTTTCCGGAGGTCAAAACGGTATTTTTTATCTATATTTTAGCTTATTATATTAAAATATGTGGCAAAGATAACAATTTTTCGCCAAAAAATACTATCTTTGCACTATGAATGATGAAAAAAAATATCTTTTGGGGCTTACCCTTGCTGAATTGAAGCAAGTGGCTAAGGACTTGGGTATGCCTGCCTTCACGGGTGGGCAGATGGCTAAATGGCTCTATGAACAGCATGTGAAGAGCATCGATGAGATGACTAATATCTCGAAAGCTAACCGTGCCAAGCTGGCCGAAGAATATGAGATAGGATGTGCCGGATATACCGATGCACAGCATTCCGTAGATGGTACCATCAAGTATCTCTTCCCTACGCGCAGCGGAAAGTTTGTAGAGACGGTCTATATCCCCGACAAAGACCGTGCCACGCTCTGTGTCTCATCACAGGTGGGATGCAAGATGAACTGCCTCTTCTGTCAGACTGGTAAGCAGGGGTTTGAAGGAAGTTTGCCTGCTGGCGATATCCTCAATCAGATCTACTCCCTGCCAGAGGTGGACAAACTCACCAATATCGTGTTTATGGGACAGGGCGAGCCGATGGACAATCTGGATAATGTGTTGCGTGCCACGGAAATCCTGACCGCTGACTATGGTTGGGCATGGAGTCCGAAACGTATCACAGTAAGTTCGGTGGGCGTCAAAAACAAGTTGAAGCGATTCCTCGAAGAGAGCGAGTGCCATGTGGCTATCTCGATGCACGATCCGATACCTTCTGAGCGAGCAGAACTGATGCCTGCCGAGAAGGGTATGGGTATAGAACAGGTTGTGGAACTGCTCCGCAATTATGATTTCTCTCACCAGCGTCGCTTGTCTTTCGAATATATCGTGTTCAAGGGAGTGAACGACAGTATGCAGCACGCCAAGGCAATCATCAAGTTGGTGAAGGGTCTCGACTGCCGTTTCAATCTGATTCGTTTCCATCAGATTCCGGACATCCCGTTGCAGGGCGTCAATGATGAGAAAATGGAACAGTTCCGTGATTATCTCACTTCTCATGGAGTCTTTACGACCATCCGTGCCAGTCGCGGACAGGATATCTATGCAGCTTGTGGCTTGCTCAGTACATCCAAGAAAATCGGAGAAATCAGAGAGCACGAGGACGAAGAACGTTCTTCGCGATAATCCCGTTTCTTCTTCGATAGAAAGTGTTTTCTCGCGGTAGGGGGCTCTTGCCGAGAGTATTCTTGATAGGAGCTTTTCTTCTCGACAGGTGTTGCCCTTTTGATCAAATAGTTCAAAGACTTTACTCTGTGAATGAATTTCTCCTGAGTTGAAGACCTTTCTTTTGAAGATAAGCGACAAAACGATGATAGAATAATGATGAATTGGAAATATCTGAGATTATTTCTTGCAATCTGCTTTGTATTCGTGCTGGCTTGTTGCAAAGACGGAAAGAGCAATCGGCTTCCTGAAAGTATCGGTCAACCCTATGAGGTGGTGCTTGAAGGAGATACGAATCGCATCGTAACTGCTATCTTGCAGGAGAGTGTGCCAGATATGCCTCAGCCGGAACCCATGTTCAATATCATACAGGTAAGGAAAGGAAAACTGACAAGCCTGTATCAGACGGTTAGAAACCGGGTTGTCGTAGATGTGGATAAGAGAAATCGTGACTTTGAAGTGAAAATCAGCAAGGATGTCAATGCTGCTCCGCAAGTCATCATCCGTATCAAGGCACAGACTGCGGAACAGTTGAAAAGCCGCCTGGATGGAATGAGACTCCGCCAGATACTGGACGAATCGGAACTGAAGCATCTGGCATCTGTCATCCGGCAGAATGTAGAGAAACAGAAAGAGGTAAAGCGGCTCTTCGGCATCGATATGAAGATTCCTGCTGACATGCAGTCAAGTAAGCGTGGTAAGAATTTTCTGTGGCTGTCAAATAATGCAAACTCGGGTATGCAGAGCCTCCTCATATTTAAGTTGAGAGATTTTTGGCGTGGAAATCCCTATCTTCCATCTGCTCTCAAACCGAAAGTTGACAGCGTGCTACGTGTCAACGTGCCAGGTGAGGAGGATGGCATGTACATGCAACTTACCTATATCAGGGAATATTTAAATGGATGCTGGGATATGAAGGGGGATGCCATGGGAGGACCCTATGTGATGAAGCTGATGGCTGATTCCGACTTCACACAAGGGCGGAACGTCCTTGGAAAATATAATGCATTAGTCATCATTGGTTTCGTCTATGCACCCGAAATGAAGAAAAGAAATTTAATCAAGCAGTTGGAAGCTGTATTGACAACTATCAGATAAAAAAATCGTAAGCTGCAGATGAAGACTTCGTAAGTTTCAGATAAAGACTTCGCAAGTTTCAGATGAAACCATTGCGAGATTCGTATGAATATCGTAAGACTCATATAGAAATCATAAGATTCAAATAAATACATCAAAAAATAATATATGGACAATCAGAAAGTAAGGGTGGCTATCACCCACGGAGATACCAATGGTATCGGATATGAACTCATTTTTAAAACCTTTGCAGAGCCAGAAATGCTGGAACTCTGTACACCTATTATATATGGCTCGCCAAAAGTGGCAGCCTATTATCGCAAGGCCATGAACTTGCCAGGTCAGTTCTCTATCATTCAGCAGGCTGAGGATGTACAGGATGGAAGAATCAATCTTCTGGCTGCTGTAGATGACGAGGTGAAAGTGGATATGGGTATGCCTACAGCTGACTCTGGACTGGCTGCTGTAAAGGCGCTCGATCGTGCCATGACAGATTATCGTGCCGGTCTCTACGACGTGCTGGTTACCGGACCTATCAACAATGCCAATGCGCAGATGGATAATTATCCTTTCCCTGGTCATAGAAATTATATTGAGACCTGTCTTGGAGAGGGCAAGAAGGGACTGTCTATGCTGATTGGTGGTGATCTCCGTATCGCATCGGTCACAGAAAAGACACCTCTGAAAGACGTGCCTGCAGCTATCAGTCTGGAGGCAATCGTTGATAAGGTAACCCTGATGCAGCAGACTCTCAAGCGTGATTTCTATATCAGCAATCCACGTATCGCAGTGCTTGCTTTGAATCCAAAGAGCAATGAGGACAGCAGTTGTGGTACAGAAGAACGCGAAATCATTATCCCTGCTATTGATGCATTGGCAGAGAAAGGCGTGCAGGCATTTGGTCCGTATGCTACAGATGAATTCTTCGGAAAAGGCTATTTCAGAGACTTCGACGGTGTGATGGCTATGTATCATGACCAGGCAACAACTCCTTTCCATTCACTATATACAGAAGACGGTGTGGTCTTCACTGCCGGCATGCCAATCATCCGTACTGCAGCAGATGTTACACCGGAGTTCTGTATCGCAGGAGTAGGAGAGGCTGATGAGACTTCTTTCCGCCATGCAGTCTATTTGGCTGTGGATGCTTACCATCATCGCAATGAGTATGATGAGGCTCGTGAAAATCCGCTTCCAAAGCTTTATCGCGAAAAACGTGATGAGAGCGAGAAAGTGCGTTTTTCTATCCCAAAGAAGCATTCTAATGCTCCTTTTAACCCAAAGGCTGAGGTGAAAAGTTAAAAAAATGACTATTTTATGCCATTTTTGCAGATTATTCAAAAAAAATGCGTAATTTTGTCAGCTAAATGGACACAAGTGAACTTCAGAAAGTAAAACAACGGTATAACATCGTGGGTAATAGCGATGGATTGAACCGTGCGCTCGATGTCGCCTTACAGGTGGCACCGACAGATCTTTCTGTGCTTATCATCGGTGAATCGGGTGTGGGTAAGGAAATCATTCCGCGTGTTATCCACGATCATTCTCCACGCCGACGTGAGAAGTATTTTGCTATCAACTGCGGTAGTATTCCTGAAGGTACTATCGATAGCGAACTCTTCGGTCATGAGAAAGGTTCCTTTACGGGAGCAATCGGAGAAAGTGAAGGATATTTCGGTATCGCCAACAAGGGAACCATTTTCCTCGATGAGGTGGGCGAGCTGCCTATCCAGACACAAGCCAGATTGCTCCGTGTGCTGGAAACCGGTGAATATATCCGCGTAGGTGGACAGGAGGTGAGAAAGACTGATGTGAGAATAGTGGCTGCTACGAATGTCAACATGCGCAAGGCCATCAGCGAAGGTCGCTTCCGCGAAGATCTCTATTATCGTCTGAATACCATTCCTATCCAGATGCCGCCGCTTCGTGAAAGAGGTAATGATATCCTTCTGCTTTTCAGACTTTTTGCGATGCAAATGGCTGAAAAGTACAGGTTGCCTAAGATTTCGCTCAGCGAGGATGCAAAGGGCATCATGCTCAAATATAAGTGGCCGGGAAATGTAAGACAACTCAAGAATATCACAGAACAGATGTCTGTGCTCAGCCAGGAACGGGAAATCAGTGCTGAAATGCTCTTGCATTATATTCCGATGGATGAAGAGTCAACCCAGTTGGCTACGATTCCTTCCCAGACGGGCGGTGCTCATAGCTACGAGAGCGAGCGTGAACTTCTCTATAAGATTCTCTATGAGTTGAGAGGCAATGTGAGTGATCTCCGTCGTGATGTCAGTTCACTGCGTAAGCAATTGGATGAAGCCCGCCAGCTCAATGGTGCCAGTGGATTTGCAAGTCCTAATGCTATTACTCCAGTAGAGTCTGTAAGCGACTTCCCTGCGAGAATGGATAAGACACCAAGTATCCGTCCGGTCATTCCGCATCATGCGACAGAAGATGCCATCGTTGAGGAAATCAATGAACCGGAAACGCTGAATCTGAATGATTTGGGGCGCCAGATGCTCGAAAAGGCTTTGGAACGAAATAACGGAAATCGCAAAAAGGCTGCACAGGAACTTGGTATTTCCGACCGTACGCTGTATCGCCGTCTCAAGCAATATGGGCTCAATGGCGAGGAGGAAGAAGAAAAAGACAAAAATAAGTAAGACAATTGGAATATGAAGCGTTTTCGCAAACATATATATATAATAGGTGTCATCCTTACTATTGGCATTCTTGCTGCATGCTCCGTGAGCTATAAGTTCAATGGCGCAAGCATCGACTATACCAAGACCAAGACCATTCAGATTGCTGAATTCCCTATTAGAAGTACCTATGTGTGGGGACCGATGGGACCGATGTTCAACAATGCCTTGAAGGATGAATTTGCTAATCATACCCGCTTGCAACAGGTCAAGAGAAATGGAGACCTGAAGATAGAGGGAGAGATTACACAGTATAGCCAGCGCAACAAGAGTGTTTCGAGCGAAGGCTATTCTGCACAGACTGAATTGTCTATTACAGTAAATGTGAGATTCACCAATAATGTGAACCACAAAGAAGATTTTGAACGCCAGTTTACTTCTTCAAAGAGTTATGAGACTACCCAGAGCCTGGCATCGGTTCAGGAAGAACTGGTCAACCAGATGGTGAAGGATCTGGTAGAGCAGATTTTCAACGCTACTGTTGCAAACTGGTAATTAGGCATTCTCTCAAGAAATAAGCATTCTCTCAAGAAATATGCATTCTCTCTGGAGATATAATTCTCATGGAAGTTGTTAATTTCTCATGGGAGCGATTAATTTCTGATGGGAGATATATGTAGGCAGAATAGATGCATTTTGTCTGAAAGGTGAATTTCTTCTGAAAAGATGAATTCATTAGAAAAGAAGTTTTTAAATTATAACTGTTAATATTATTAGAGATTCGTGGAATTAACAAGATTGATACAACATCCAGAGGAGATGAATAAAGAGACTCTTTATGATCTCCGTGAGCTGTTAGCACTCTATCCGTACTATCAGACGGCTCGATTGCTGATGTTGCAGAACTTGTATTTGCTCCATGATGCCAGTTTTGATGAAGAACTTCGCCGGGCTGCTATCTATATTACTGACAGAAAGGTGATATTCCAGATGGTGGAGGCTGCTCATTATCAGCTCAAGAAAGAGTCGCATGCTGCGGCTGGAAAGAAAGATAATACAGCTGATAGAACTTCTGACTTGATAGACAACTTTTTGGAGTCTATACCTGCTGATAAGGAAGACGAGGAAAAGAAAAAGGAAAAAAGAAAACCAACTCCTGCAGATGCAGCCGTCGATTATGTGGCTTATCTTCTGGAAACAGAAGGGGAGACTGAGGAAGAGAACTCCTCACGTACCATCTCACTCATTGATGATTTCATGGAGGATGGAGGATTCAAACTTCCTAAGATTGATGTTTCTGCTGATTATCAACCGGAGTATAAACCTGAGTTGGATGACAACAACAAGGAGGAACAGGCCGAAAATAGTGGGGTCTTTACTGAGACTTTGGCTCGTATCTATATTAAACAGGGAAAATACCAACGTGCACTCGACATTATACGCCGCTTGCATGAAAAGCATCCAGGTAAGAGTATGCATTATGCTGACCAGATGCGATTCTTGGAAAAATTGATCAAAAATAATAAATAAAACTAGTTTTAAAAATGTACACATTATTTGTAGTATTAATCGTCTTGGTAGCATTGCTGATGATTTTCATCGTGCTTATCCAGGAGTCAAAGGGAGGTGGTCTCGCATCCAACTTCTCTTCTTCAAACGCAATCATGGGTGTTCGTAAGACCACTGATGTAGTAGAGAAATTAACTTGGGGTCTTGCTGCTGCTATGGTTATCATCAGCGTAGCTTGTGCTTATGTAGCTCCAACAGCTGTTGGCGAAAGCAGTGTAATGGAAAATTCTGCTACAACTGAGCAGACTGCTCTTCCTGCTATGCCAGGTGCTAACAATGCTGCTGGTGCTCAGACTGCAGCTCCTGCTAAGGGTGCTGATGCCCAGAAGGCAGCTCCTGCTGCTGGTGCTCAGAAAGCTGCTCCTGCAGCTCCTGCAACTCCAGCTAAGTAATTTTTCTACATTACTGCGAGAAATTTAAAAGCATTTTATGTAGAGGGTGTGTCATGAATTCGTGACACACCCTCTCTTTGTACGCTTTATCATAGTTTTTATTCATGACTAATTAGAAATTAGAAGTGAGAAATGAGAAAAAAGTAAAAGGGAATGGATGACTAAGAATTAGTAAAGTAAAAAATAGAAAAGAGGAAAAGAAGGTGAAAATAGAGCGAAATTCAACAAAGCGGGCTAAAAAACGGCTTAATTTGAGAAAAAATGAAGTTTTTTCGAAAAAAGTTCGCTAAAAATTTGGTGGAATCAAAAAATAGTAGTACCTTTGCACTCGCTTAAAAGAAATAACAATTAAGCAAGCTAACATGGTGGACGTAGTTCAGTTGGTTAGAGCGTCAGATTGTGGTTCTGAATGTCGTGGGTTCGAGTCCCACCTTCCACCCAAGATAAACCCAGTAAATCATTGATTTACTGGGTTTCTTGTTTCTACTTTCTATGAAATGGTTTATCATTTGTCTTTTTTATTCCCCCATGATTGTGGCGATGAGATGTCTGCTGCCGCCACCTTCTCTAAACTCGCATAGGTATATTCCCTGCCAGGTTCCAAGGTTCAGTCTGCCGTTTGTGATAGGAATCGTCAGTGAAACTCCTACCATACTTGATTTGGCGTGGGCTGACATATCCGTTGGACCTTCATCTTGGTGCAGGTATCTCGGATCTCCATCTGGCACTAATCTCTCAAAGATTCCCTTCAGGTCGTATCGCACATCTGGATCGAAATTCTCGTTAAGTGACAATCCACAACTTGTGTGTCTGACGAAAAGATTTAGTATTCCTGTCTTTGGCAATGCTGGTAATTGACGGAGTACTTCGCTCGTGATGAGATGAAAGCCACGAGGAAAAGGACGCAATGAAAATTCAACTTGTTGTATCATATTTTTTTTGTTTATATTCTTATAATTCCTTTTTCAGCCATTCACCAAAGAACTTATCGTACAATTCGTAGGTTCCATCTGTTTCTGTAACAAAATCTTTCTCCAATAATCCTTTGATGCCACCTTGTACAAAACTGGCGGAAGGAAGATTGTGTTTCTTGATGAATGCCGACGACATGATATTTTGAGCCTTGCCAGCGTTGCAGATGGCAAAGAGAAGTTCCTTTTGCTTAGCTGGCAATTGAAAGAGAAGGGCTTCGTATGCAAAAGCACTCTCATCTATAATCGAGTTGAGCGCCAGTTCCATTATCTTGCCATCAGCCTTTTCCGTCATCTTGCCATCAGCTATTTCCGTAAGTGAGAAAATCTTATTGAGCATTCTCTGAAGATACCAGGTGATGCCGTCAAAACGGTCGTATATCTGATAAATGGTTTCTCGTATGATACGCTTTTGTCTTTCCTCAAAAAGGCGAGTAGCGAAGTCGGCATATACCTCTCTATCAATAGCTTTCAGAGTTTTAATGGAGGTGCTCTGATAGAAAGGACGGGCATGACTCAAAAACATCTCCGACATCATGTTGCGTTGAGATCCGGCAAAGATGAAACTGGCATTGTGACAGTGCTGGATGTAGGTGCGTAGTATCGCTTCTACATTCGCTTCTCTATAGCTCCTGATGGTTTGGAATTCATCAATAGCCACAATGCAAGGCTTATCAGCACTCTCCAGATAATGGAAAATTTCATCGAGCGTTGTGGTTGGACTGGTGATTTCTCCCAAATCCACTCCCCACGAAGGCACGCCATTCATATCGAAGCTGATGGAGGAACGGAGTGAGTGGAGACAGTTCAGAAAATGTTCCACTACTTTGGTGCCTTTGGGTTTCAGACTTTGCAGAATACTTCTGCCTAGTTCCTGAATGAAGTCGGTTAGGGTCTTCGTGGCATATATATCAACCAGGAATGTATAGTATTTATCCTTGATTTCTTCTTGGGCATAGACGTGTTGAACCAACCCTGTCTTGCCGATTCTTCTAGGTGCAATCAGGGTAATATTATTGCCATTCTTGATTTCTCTTATCAAGTCGATGGTTTCCTTTTCTCTATCACAGAAGTAAGCGTCGGATATGTATCCTCGCAGAATAAACGGATTCTCTATCATTGTATATAATCTTCTTTATTGTCTTTGAATAGTCTTATATCTTTCTGATAATCATGGTACAAAGATAATTATAATATTGTTATAATAATACTATTATAATGTAAATATAGGAAAGTTTAACCATTCCAGTTTATCTCTCCCGATTAAGTGGTGGATTTCCTTGCTATCTGGTAAACCTCGAAAAATCTTCTTCTTGAAGAAGGAGGACGACATTAGAAAAAAAACTTGAGAAAAATTTGGTGGTTTCAGAATAAAGATGTACTTTTGCAATCGAAATAAGCATTAAGAGTTGCCCAGTTGTGGCACACCAACCGAGTTTCGCATAGAGATAACCACGGTGGTAAAAGAATGTGTAAGTGTTTAACAACTTAAAATAATTATCTTTATGAATCCAAATTCAGATTTAAAGAACAATGAGAATGTGATGGCAGCTAATGCCGAGTCAAGAATTTCAGAGTATGCAGCCCGCTTTGCCGCATATAGTGATGAACAACTGAAGCAGACTGTAGATCACGAGCGCAAGGTTCGTGGTTGGGGCAGCGAGCGCAGTTACTTCCTCGCTGCTCTGCGTAAAGAGTGCGAGAAACGAGGGATACCATATTGCTGGTAATCGTATCAGGAGATTGCAAAAATGCGATTATCTTTGCGATCTCCCTGTTTTTTTTTATTATTTCTTTCTATATTTTACTTACTTGTTTTTGTCAAGTGGCACTCACAAAGTGGATGAAAAAAACAGTTTGAGAAAAAGTAGAACTAAAGAAAAGGGGGAGCTATTTGAGGCGGTGTTTTTTGATTTTTTTATACAAGAGCAGTTAAAGGTCATTAATTTATGGGGCTATTAGGTTCTTATTCTGAGGAAAATACTTAATTTTGCAACCAAATAAAAGGAAGGTGTGCAAAAAATAGGTATGAAACGTTCGCTCAACATATTGATGGCTTTGATGCTCT
>OLIS01000775.1_pt1 | contig 24793 bp, 18 predicted proteins | sample 1601351 | NCBI WGS metagenome assembly OLIS01 (sample SAMEA2452122, study PRJEB22498) | human gut metagenome | biome: human feces; feature: human gut; material: feces | place: Australia | collected 2012
TACCAAGAAGGTTCTGACGGAAACGTCCCTGCTTACCCTTTAACATATCAGAAAGAGACTTCAATGCACGGTTACCAGGACCAGTTACCGCACGTCCTCTTCTACCATTATCAATCAATGCATCAACGGCTTCCTGCAGCATACGCTTCTCATTACGAACAATGATGTCAGGTGCCTTCAGATCCAACAGTCTCTTCAAACGGTTGTTACGGTTGATGATTCGACGATACAGATCATTCAGATCGGAAGTTGCGAATCTACCACCATCCAACTGTACCATTGGACGGATATCTGGTGGGATAACTGGAATTGCATCCAGAATCATCCACTCAGGCTTATTATGTGAGTTACGGAATGCTTCTACAACCTCCAGACGCTTAATGACACGTGCACGCTTCTGTCCGGTTGCTGTCTGCAGCTCCTCTGTCAAAGTCTCAGCCTCTTTGTCCAGATCAACTGCCTGAAGAAGCTCCTTAATTGCCTCGGCACCCATTCCAACACGGAACTTTCCGCCGAAGTCCTCTTCTGCCTTTCTGTATTCTGCCTCAGAGAGCACCTGTCTGTATTCCAGATTCGTCTCTCCCGGATCAATTACAATGTAAGATGCAAAGTACAGTACCTTCTCCAAAAGCTTTGGAGAAATGTCAAGCATCAATCCGATACGGCTTGGAATTCCCTTGAAGTACCAGATATGTGACACTGGTGCAGCAAGCTCGATATGTCCCATACGCTCACGACGTACGGAAGCTTTTGTAACCTCTACACCACAACGGTCACAGACAACGCCCTTAAAACGAATCTTCTTGTACTTACCACAATGACATTCCCAGTCCTTGCTTGGTCCAAAGATTCTCTCACAGAAAAGACCATCTTTTTCTGGCTTCAAAGTTCTATAATTGATTGTCTCTGGCTTTGTAACCTCGCCATGAGACCATTCTCTTATCTTTTCAGGAGATGCAAGTCCAATTTTGATGGCATCAAAATTTATAGGCTGCTCTTGATTTTTCTCGTTATTCATCGCTAACATCTCTTACAAATCTCCTTCCTTAAAATTCATCATCGAAATTACCGTCGAAATCATCGTCCAGATAATCATCATTCAAAGACTCTAATTCGTTATCCTCGTTAATTCCGCTGTATCCGTTCTCTCCAAGATCCTCATTGAAGTCGTCTGGATCTTCGCCCATATACTTCTTCACGTTCTCATTTCCGGTATCCATAGACTCTCCGAGTTCTACCTCTTCACCGTTCTCATCGAGAACTCCGACATCCAGACCAAGTGACTGGAACTCCTTAAGCAATACCTTGAAGGATTCTGGAATACCAGGAGCCGGGATATTTTCACCCTTGATGATTGCTTCGTAAGTCTTCAGACGTCCTGTTACATCATCGGACTTCACAGTCAGGATCTCCTGCAATGTATGAGATGCACCGTAAGCCTCAAGAGCCCAAACCTCCATCTCACCAAAACGCTGACCACCGAACTGTGCCTTACCACCAAGTGGCTGCTGTGTAACCATTCCGTAAGGACCTGTCGAACGTGCATGAATCTTATCATCAACCAGATGATGCAGTTTCAGGTAATGCATGAATCCAATTGTAACTGGTGAATCAAATTCCTCACCGGTTCTACCATCACGTACCTTTACCTTACCTGTACGGTTGATTGGAACACCCTTCCACTCTTCACGGTGGTCACGGTGCTCATACAGATAATCCATAACTTCCTTCTCTGTATCATCTTTATACTTCTCATAGAATGTCTCCCAATCGGAGTTTGCATAATCATTTGCCATCTCCAGAGCATCCATGATATCATGCTCGTTTGCACCATCGAAGACTGGTGTAGATACGTTAAATCCAAGTACCTTTGCAGCAAGGCTAAGGTGAATCTCAAGCACCTGTCCGATATTCATACGGGAAGGTACGCCCAATGGGTTCAACACGATATCAAGTGGACGACCATTTGGCAGGAATGGCATATCCTCAACTGGAAGGATACGCGAGATAACACCCTTGTTACCATGACGACCAGCCATCTTATCACCAACGGAGATTTTTCTCTTCTGTGCAATGTATACACGAACAGACTTGTTTACTCCTGGTGGCAGTTCATCGCCATTTTCTCTCGTAAAGATCTTTGTATCCATAACAACACCGTAAGCACCATGTGGCACCTTCAGTGATGTATCTCTTGTCTCTTTTGCTTTCTCTCCGAAGATTGCACGAAGCAGTCTCTCCTCGGCTGTTGCCTCAGTCTCTCCCTTTGGAGTTACCTTACCAACTAAGATATCACCGGCACGAACTTCCGCACCGATACGGATAACACCGTTCTCGTCCAGATCCTTCAGGGCATTATCACCGTTTCCGGAAACTTCCTTTGTGATCTCTTCTGGTCCGAGCTTTGTATCTCTTGCTTCTGTCTCGTACTCTTCAATATGAACAGATGTATACACATCTTCCTTTACCAGTCTCTCACTCAGAAGAACGGCATCCTCGTAGTTGTAACCTTCCCATGTCATGAATCCGATCAATGGGTTCTTACCAAGTGCAATCTCACCGTTTGATGTAGATGCACCATCAGCGATTACCATTCCCTTTGTTACACGATCACCCTTCTTCACGATCGGGCGCTGGTTCATACAGTTACCCTGGTTGCTTCGGGCAAACTTGATTACATGGTACTCATCCAATGTACCATCGTCACACTTGACAATGATCTTCTCGCTGGATGACATCTCAACAACACCATCGTGTTTTGCAACAATACATACACCTGAGTCAACAGCTGCCTTTGCTTCCATACCTGTTCCAACAACCGGAGCTTCTGTACGAAGAAGTGGCACTGCCTGACGCTGCATGTTGGATCCCATGAGGGCACGGTTTGCATCATCGTTCTCCAGGAAAGGAATCATGGATGTAGCAACAGAGAATACCATCTTTGGTGATACGTCCATCAGGTCAACGTTTGCCTTCGGGAACTCAGATGTCTCTTCCCTGAAACGACCAGATACGTTGTTCTTCTTGAAGTGACCGTCCTCATCCAATGGCTCATTCGCCTGTGCAACAATATAATTATCCTCTTCGTCCGCTGTCAGATATACAACTTCATCTGTAACAACCGGATTGGCAGGATCTGACTTATCCAGCTTTCTGTATGGCGCCTCAACGAAACCATACTCATTGATTCTTGCATACGTAGCAAGAGAGTTGATCAAACCGATATTCGGACCTTCAGGTGTCTCGATTGGACACATTCTACCATAATGTGTGTAGTGTACATCTCGAACCTCGAATCCGGCACGATCTCTTGACAAACCACCCGGGCCAAGGGCTGACAGACGTCTCTTATGTGTCAGCTCAGAAAGTGGGTTGTTCTGATCCATGAACTGTGACAACTGAGAGCTTCCGAAGAACTCCTTCACGGCTGCTGTAACAGGCTTGATGTTGATCAGAGACTGCGGGGTAACAGTATCCTTATCCTGCGTTGTCATTCGCTCACGAACGACTCTTTCCATACGGGAAAGACCGATTCTGTACTGGTTCTGGAGCAATTCACCGACTGCACGGATACGACGGTTGCCCAGGTGGTCGATATCATCGTCGTTACCGATGCCATACTCCAGATGAATGTTATAGTTAATGGAAGCAATGATATCTTCCTTTGTAATATGCTTTGGTACAAGCTCGCTTACATTTGCCTCGATGGCTGCCTTTAACTCGTCCTCGTCATCGTACTCCTGTAAGAGTTTCTCTAATACCGGATAATAAACTGCTTCATGTATGCCAACTTCCTTCGGATCGAAACCTACATATTCAGAAAGATCTACCATCAGGTTTGACAGTACCTTTACATTCTTCTCTTCCGTCTGAATGTACACAAAAGGAACTGCTGCGTTCTGGATTGCAGTTGCATCCTCTCTTGTAAGAGTGGTACCTGCTGCAAACAAAACTTCACCAGTACTTGGATCAATGACATCCTCTGCCAGAACATGACCTGCAATACGATTCTTTAATGCAAGCTTCTTATTATACTTATAACGACCAACCTTCGCCAGATCATATCTTCTTGCATCGAAGAACATACCCATGAAGAGATTTGTCGCATTTTCTACTTCCTCTGGTTCGCCCGGACGAAGTCGCTTATAAAGCTCGATGACACCTGTCTCAAAACTGTTTGAAACATCCTTCTCCAAGCTCGCCATAATCTTTGGCTCCTCACCAAACAGATCAATGATCTCCTGGTTTGTTCCAAAGCCAAGTGCACGAATCAAAACTGTGATTGGCACCTTTCTATTTCTATCAACATGTACGTAAAATACATCATTGGAATCCGTCTCATACTCCAGCCATGCACCACGGTTTGGAATCACTGTAGATGAGTACAAGGTCTTACCAAATTTATCGTGATCGATTGCATAGTAGATACCAGGAGAACGAACCAACTGGCTGACGATAACCCGCTCTGCACCATTGATTACGAATGTACCTGTCTCTGTCATAAGTGGAAGATCACCCATGAAGATATCATGCTGTGCAATTTCACCTGTTTCTTCATTACGAAGATGCACATTGACCTTGATTGGAGCTGCATAAGTTGCATCACGTTCCTTGCATTCTTCAATAGAATACTTGATGTCTTCCTTACACAACTGATAATCAACCAGTTCCAAACTCAAATTGCCTGTGTAATCGACGATTGGAGAAATATCCTTAAACACTTCTCTCAAACCTTCGTCAAGGAACCACTGATATGAATTCTTCTGCACTTCGATGAGGTTTGGCATGTCCAAAACTCTCTTCTCAGTTGAAAAACTCATTCGCATACCTCTTCCCGATTTCACAGGACGCATTCTGTACTTTTTCATCGACGCATTCACCCCTTGAATTTATTTGGTTTTTTCTTTACTATCCGAATTTATAGCACACATATCCATAGTAATGACATTTTACTATACTATCATGGTTGGAAATTTGTGTCAACACACTTTTTGAAAAAAATTGCAGAAAAATAAAAAAGATTTCTTTGTATCATTTCTTAGATAAAAAATCCGGCTTGGCATCTGCCAAACCGGACATTTAATGTTTAAGTCGAAATTACTTAAGAGTAACCTTAGCGCCTTCAGCCTCAAGCTTCTCCTTGATCTCGTTAGCCTCTTCCTTAGAAGCACCTTCCTTAAGAACCTTAGGAGCGCCATCAACAACGTCCTTAGCTTCCTTAAGTCCAAGACCTGTACAGTCACGAACAACCTTGATAACCTTAACCTTGTTAGGACCTACTTCTGTAAGCTCTACGTCGAAGGAATCCTTCTCCTCAGCTGCGCCAGCACCGTCTGCACCTGCTGCTGCAACTACAACGCCTGCTGCTGCAGATACGCCGAACTCTTCCTCACATGCCTTTACAAGGTCATTTAACTCTAATACTGATAAACCTTTGATAACTTCAATAATTTCCTGAGTTGTCATAATAATAATCCTCCATTATAAATTTAAATTTGTTTTGTAATTTCCAATCTCAACGATTCCAATTAAGCTTCCTTGCTCTCAGCGATCTGCTTAATAACACGAGCAAAGTTTGTAATTGGTGACTGGATGCTTCCAAGGAACTTAGAGATAAGTTCGTCTCTGGAAGGAATTGTAGCGATTTTCTTAATGCCGTCTGTGTCGTAATGAGTACCCTCAACAACACCACTCTTAAGTTCAAGCGCTGGGTTCGCCTTAGCGAAATTAGCTGCCAATCTTGCAGGAGCTGTTGCATCTGTCTTAGAGATAACAACGGCTGTAGGTCCTTCGAGCTCGTCCTTCAAAGACTCGAACTCTGTACCAGCAATAGCAAGCTTTACCATGGTATTCTTGTATACCTTGTAAATGACATCTGCCTCTCTCATTGACTTACGAAGCTGTGTATCCTGATCAACTGTAAGTCCACGGTAATCAACCAATACTACTGACTTAGCGTCCTTAATATTCTCTTTGATTTCCTCAACGACAGGCTGTTTTAACTCGATCTTAGCCAAAGTCTTGCACCTCCTTATAATATTAACGGAAACTGCACTTAAAAGAAAAACTCCCACACCGCAGTATGAGAGTTAAAATTCGTTCATCACGACTCTTCCTCGGTAGGCGTTTTCCTGCTTATGCCTCGCGGCACCTACTGTCTACGGCAGTTCATCATTTGCTACTTTATCACGTAAACCTATAGTTGTCAATACCCATTTTCACTTTTATTTACATTTTCCGCACAATCAGCGTATCATATCCACGATCGCGCAATTCCCGCTGTGCAATAATTGCATCTTCGATCGTATCATAATTTCCGACACGCACCTGATACAGCCCTTCATCCTCATATACCATTGCGTCGTATCCTGCATTGATAAACCGATTTGCCTGATACGATGCAGTTCCAAACGCCCGGTAGATGCCAACCAGTATCTGATAGCCGATTGGTTGCTGCGACGTTTCTTCTGCAAATACTGGAATCGTCCGTGAAATTCCATAATATTCATTTACCATCTGCGTACCGGATGCATCGTTCTCTGACTTAGCGATATACATTTCCTCTGATACAGGAGCACTCACCTGTGCAACATCGCTTCGCATATCTCCCTGCGCAACCGTATATCCGGCATCTCGGATTGTCTCATCGATGCCGCGCGCAATTGCCTCTGCTGTCTCAGAGAATTTCGTATCGAAAAGATTGTTGTCCACATCGCTGTTGATAAATCCTGCTTCTACCAGGATTGCAGGCATTCTCGTCCGCCGGAGTACCGCAAGATCCGGTCGCTCCACCACGTTGATATTCCGGTAGCCGACCTGTTCCAATTCTTTGTTCACATTTTCCGCCATTGTTGCCTTGAGTCCGGCGTTGTTATAGATCAGTGTCTGCACGCCATTGTACTGGTTTGGTGTCGGGGAGGAATTCCGGTGAATCGATACAAAGAAATCTGCACCGCTTTCATTTCCAATCCGCGCTTTCTGCACTGGCGAATCGTAGACATCGTCCGTCCGTGTGTAGACAACATCGTATCCCTGTGCCTCCAATATCTCACCGACCGCAAGTGCCAGTGCCAGCGTATCGTCCTTCTCTCTTCTTCCATTATACGTAGCACCGGCGTCATATCCGCCATGTCCGGCGTCGATTACGATTTTCACTGCCATAAAAAAGCCTCGCAAACATACACTTTCTGTATAGTTTATGCGAGACTTTTTATTTGTTGATGATTAGTGCTCCATCTTCCAGAATGCTGCGGAATATGGAGGAAGTTCAGAGCCACCACCGAAGTCGTGTGGCTGTCCGGTAATCAGATCCTGTGCGGTTCCGCATCCGGCATCAAAATGCGCCGTGTACGGCTGGTCGCTTGCATTGATTGCCACAAGCACACGCTCATGCTCCGAACGACGTTCGAAGATACACTGATGATTCGTAAGTACAACCGAACGGAATCCACCGTAGTTCAATGCTTCGCTGTGCTTCTTCGCTTCCGCGAGCTTGCTGATCCAGTCAGTCAGTTCGTTCCATTCCGGCTTCTCATAGCTCAATCTCAAGGACGGATCGCCCTCTTCTTTTCTGCCTTCTGCGCCCCACTCGCTTCCATAGTATACACAAGGGATACCCGGCATACCAAACGCAAGTGCATAAATAAGCGGCAGATGGTTCTTATTCGTCAGGATGCTTGCGACTCTTGTCACATCATGATTATCGACGAAGGACAGGAAATGCTTTCCTTTGTATCGCGTCCATTCTTCTGGTCCAAACTGCTGCAGGAGACTGTGAATGATCTCGAACATGTTCATGCAGTTGAAGCTTGAGTAAAGTCCCTTATAGCACATATAGTTTGTCGCACTGTGCAGCATGCCATCATTTACAAATACATTGTAATCGCCGTGCAGCAATTCTCCTAATAAGAAGAAATCCTGCTTCAGTCCGTCACAGTGTGCGCGCAGTCTGCGGATAAAATCGTGGTCTAAGCAATATGCCACATCCAGACGGAGACCGTCGATATCGAACTCATCGATCCAGCCCTTAACACAGGACAAGATGTGCTGGATTACTTCCTCGTTCCGAAGGTTTAATTTGACAAGGTCAAAGTTTCCTTCCCAGCCCTCATACCAGAGTCCATCGTTATAGTTGGAATTGCCATCGAAGCTGATATGGAACCAGTCTTTGTACGGGGAATCCCAACGGTTTTTCAATACATCCTGAAATGCCCAGAAGCCGCGTCCCACATGGTTAAATACACCATCCAAGACAACCTTGATTCCTGCTGCATGCAGCTTATCGACAACCTCCTTGAAATCCTCGTTCGTGCCAAGACGGCAGTCGATCTTCGTATAATCTCTCGTATTGTAGCCGTGTGTATCGCTCTCGAATACCGGTGAAAAATATATTGCGTTTGCGCCAAGCTTCTGGATGTGAGGAATCCAGTCCTCCACCTTCTTGATTCGTGACACCAATTTTCCATCGTTTTCAAATGGTGCACCACAGAAGCCAAGCGGATAAATCTGATAAAATACGCTTTCGTTTGCCCACATAGTTTTGTCTCCTTTCGCAGAGTTTTCCACAAACATCGTTCATGTGCAACTCCCATCACTTTTGCCTTGCTTATTTTACCATTTTTTTGTAGGCTGAACAACCTTTTAGGAGCAATATGTCAAATACTGACATTTGCTCCAATATTGACATCGAGCAACTATGCGCACAGTCTGATACTTAAGCAGAATTGCTGTACGAAATCATGCTCCCACGTAATCGGGCGAAAAAAATACCGTCAATACAGGATTGCTCCCATATTGACGGTATTCCAATTCTATATAGCTTACTTCTTGATATACAACGCATTGCCATCATAATCAAGCGTAATCGTATCGCCTGCACGAAGCTCATTCGACAGGATGCTCTTTGCAACCAGTGTCTCCACATTCTTCTGCAGATAACGCTTGAGTGGTCGTGCTCCGTAATGCGGATCGTAACCGGCTTCAATGACATGATCCATCGCTGCATCGGTAAGCTTCAGTGTCAGCTCCTTATCTGCAATCCGCTTATTCAGATCTGCAAGCAACAGGTTGACAATACCACTGATAGACGCCTTGTCAAGCGGCTTGAACATGATAATCTCATCCAGACGGTTCAAAAACTCCGGACGGAAATGATTCTTCAAGCCTGCCATAACCTGTGCCGATGCCTCTGGCTTGATCTCACCATTCTCATCAATACCTTCAAGCAGATACTCGGAGCCAATGTTGGATGTCATGATCAGAATCGTATTCTTGAAATCGACGGTCTTGCCCTTCGAGTCTGTGATACGTCCATCATCAAGCACCTGTAACAGTACATTGAATACATCCGGATGTGCCTTTTCTACCTCATCAAAAAGGACTACGGAATATGGCTTCCGTCTGACTGCCTCTGTGAGCTGTCCGCCTTCATCGTATCCAACATATCCCGGAGGTGCTCCGATCAGTCGTGCCACACTGTGCTTCTCCATGTACTCACTCATATCGATACGCACCATGTTTGCTTCATTATCAAACAATGCAGCAGCAAGCGACTTCGCAAGTTCTGTCTTACCTACACCAGTTGGTCCAAGGAATAAGAACGATCCAATCGGCTTTGTCGGATCCTTGATACCTGCCTTCGAACGAATGATGGAATCGCTGACTAACTGCACTGCCACATCCTGTCCAACAACACGTTTGTGTAGCTCATCGCCAAGGTGCAAGGTCTTGTTACGCTCACTCTCCGTCAGCTTTGCAACTGGAATTCCTGTCCACTTTGCAACAATCTTCGCAATCTCTTCCTCTGTAACACACTCATGCACCAGGCTTCTGTCTTTCTCACTAACCTGTGCTTCGAGACGTTCCAACTCCTGCTTGATCTGCGGCAGCTTACCATATTGCAGTTCTGCTGCCTTCTCCAGATTATACTCGCGCTGTGCAACCTGAATCTGGTTATTCACATCTTCTAACTCTTCTCTAAGCTTCCGTACACGTTCAACATCCTGCTTCTCGTGTTCCCACGTTGCCTTCATCTGCTTGGACTGTTCACGCAAATCCTCCAGTTCTTTCCGGAGTACCTGCAGACGGTCCTGACTCAGATGATCGGTTTCATTCTTAAGAGCGGCTTCCTCAATCTCCCTCTGCATGATCTTTCTGGATATCTCATCCAATTCAGCAGGCATGGAATCAAGCTCCGTCTTAATCATCGCACACGCTTCATCAACCAGGTCAATTGCCTTATCCGGCAGGAAACGATCGGTGATATAACGGTTCGAAAGTGTTGCGGCACTAACCAATGCGCCATCACTGATCTTGACACCATGGAACACTTCATACCGGTTCTTAATACCACGCAGGATGGAAATCGTATCTTCCACGGTCGGCTCATTTACCATAACCGGCTGGAAACGACGTTCCAATGCCGCATCCTTCTCAATGTATTTCCGATATTCATCCAGCGTTGTCGCACCGATACAGTGCAACTCACCACGCGCAAGCATAGGCTTCAGCATATTGCCCGCATCCATAGAGCCCTCGGTCTTACCAGCTCCGACGATTGTATGAATCTCATCGATAAATAAGATCAGATGACCTTCGGAATTCTTCACTTCATCAAGGACTGCCTTCAGACGTTCCTCGAACTCACCACGATACTTGGCACCTGCTAACAGTGCACCCATATCCAATGCGAAAATATCTTTATCCTTCAGCGAATCCGGCACATCGCCACGCACGATACGCTGTGCCAGTCCTTCGATTGCGGCAGTCTTACCAACACCCGGTTCACCGATTAAGACCGGATTGTTCTTTGTCTTACGGGACAGGATTCGGATAATATTTCGGATCTCATTGTCACGACCGATGACCGGATCCAGCTTCTGCTCCCGCGCCCGCTCTACCAGGTTGTATCCATATTTATTTAATGCATCGTAAGTATCCTCTGGATTATCACTTTCTACCTTCCGGTTGCCACGGATATTCGCCAGCACCTCAAGGAATTTACCTCTTGTAATACCATACGCATTTATCACACGCTTGATATCCTTATCTGCTTTCTCCAGCAGACCTAAGAAAATGTGCTCGACAGAAATGTAGTCATCACCCATCTGTTTTGCTTCTTTTTCTGCCTGAATCAACGCCTTGGAAAATTCCGGGCTTGTAAAAAGCTGTCCACCTGATACCTTCGGGCGGTTTGCGACCAGCTTCTCGCATTCGCCTTTAAATGCTTCCATGTTGATTCCCATATTTGTAAGCAGCTTTGCAACAAGACTATCTTCCACTGTCACAAGCGCATACATTAAATGCGCCTGCGTCAGTTCCTGATTGTTATACTCATACGCAAGCTTCTCACAACTTTCTATTACCTCTAATGACTTCTTTGTAAACTTTTCAGCATCCATACTTCTCAACTCCCTTCCAGATCTGTATCTCTTTTTCTGTTCTAGTTGAAGTATAACACATATAGCAAATTAGTCAACAAGCAATACTATCCAATATTTTAATCTGTTTTCTTCCTGTTATTCGTCATTTTGCACAATTTGGATTGTGAACATTGTATAGTGGCAGTCCGTATACAATAAAAAAGGACCGCACCCCGCAAGTACGATCCTCTTTTGTTTCCATATTATTTGCTTTACAATCCGGCTACATCGTAACGAAGATAAACTTACATACGAACAATGCAGCGATAACTGTAATCACGATATCCTTCTTCTTGAAGTTACCTGTGAACAGTGCAATTACAACATAAGCGATTGCTCCGATACCGATACCATTTGAGATAGAATATGTCAAAGGCATCATGATCAATGCAAGGAACGCAGGAACTGCAGAAAGCATATCGTCCATATCTACCTTTGCAAAGTTTCTGGCCATAAGAACACCTACATAGATCAGAGCCGGTGCAGTTGCACAGCTTGGGATCACGCTTGCAAGCGGGCTTAAGAACAAACAGAATACGAAGCAAAGTGCTGTTATAATACTTGTAAATCCTGTTCTACCACCGGCACCAACACCAGATGCAGACTCTACGAATGTTGTACATGTAGATGTACCGAGCAGAGCACCAGATACTGTACCGATTGAGTCACAGAGCATACACTCATTCATGCTGATCGGATCACCATTCTCATCCAGCATGTTTGCAGAAGCAGCTGTACCATAAATGGTTCCGATCGTATCGAACATATCTACAAGACAGAATGCTACGATCAACATGATTCCCGAGAACACACCACCAACATAAGAACTGTTAAAGGCTGCATCCCATGCATCGCCATTGAACAGTCCAAGGAAACCAACATTTGCAAAGTCCTTGAAAGACTGTGAAATATTACTCATATCAAAGGAAGGTGCCTCCCACATAAACAGGTAGTAAAGAACTGCTGATGCAAGAATACCAATAATTACGTTTGACTTAACACCCTTCTTAGCAAGGATTGCAATGATAAGTACACCGAGCAATGCTACGACAACTGGTACGATCTGATGCCATACATCCAGACCTGTTACCATCACGCCGTCAACCTCTGTACCGATCTGCTTGATTCTGCCATGGAAATCGTAGAACTGTACAAATGTGTACTGGTTGTCCTCGATGATACCTGCATTCTTGAAACCGATCATTGCGATGAACAGACCGATACCTGCAGGAATTGCTTTCTTCAGGCACTCCGGCATAGATACTGCAATGTACTTACGAAGTCCGGTTACGGAAAGAAGCAGGAATACAACACCTGACAAAAATACGATAACAAGACCTGCCTGATAGCCTGTCTTAACATCCTCGCCAGCGAAGAAAGAGCCAGCTACGAAGATTGTACAGAAGAAGGAATTGAGTCCCATTCCACACGCCTGTGCAAACGGCATATCTGCAACAAATGCCATCAACAACGTACCGATGATCGCTACGATGATAGATGCGATGTATACAGAATTCCAAATCTGTCCCATAGTTCCCGGATCAGCTCCTAATCCGACAAGCCATCCATTTGCGCCCTCTGCAGCAACCTGATTCGGGTTTACAAAGATAATGTAAGCCATTGCGAAGAAGGTTGTGATACCTGCGAAGATCTCAGTCTTAAGCGTCGATCCTCTCTCTTTGATCTTAAAAAACTTTTCCACTTTTTTAAGTCTCCTCTCTATTGTTTTTATTAATCACCGATCTTCATGCGCGGAATGAAGATACGGGATACTTTCTTTTTGTCGTCCTCTTTCAAGGAACCCATCGCCTGTTTGCAGAAATAATTTTGCGCCTCCAACTTTTCACGCCCCCTCAGATCCTGTTTTGCATATGAGCCATCCGGCTGCATAATATGTGCTTTCAATGTATCGGAAAGCTGAATCTCCAAAATCTCAATCACCCGTTTTTTGAGGTCTTCATCCTCAACCGGGAATGTAATCTCCACTCGTTTGTCCAGATTTCTAGGCATCCAGTCGGCACTGCCCATATATACATCTTCGAATCCATCATTATAGAAATAAAAGATTCTCGCATGCTCCAGGAAGTTACCTACAATGGAACGCACCGTGATGTTCTCGGAAAGTCCCGGAATCCCTGTCTTCAGACAGCAGATACCACGTACGATCAGTTCAATTTTCACGCCCGCATTGCTCGCCTCATACAGTGCACGGATAATCGTCGGATCACACAGGGAATTCATCTTGGCAATGATCTTAGCACTCTTACCCATACGTGCATTCTCTGCCTCCCGGTCGATCAGTGCAAGGAATCGATCCTTCATCCAGATCGGAGCTACAAGCAGTTTATTCCATGCTGGCGGCTCGGAATAACCCGACAACATATTAAAGACTGCGGTTGCATCCTCCCCTATCGCATCCGATGCAGTCAGCATACCCATATCTGTATATAACTTTGCTGTCACATCATTATAGTTACCAGTTCCAAGATGAACATATCGCTTGATGCCATCTTCTTCCCGTCTGACAACGAGTGCAATTTTGGAATGCGTCTTTAATCCTACCAGACCATAAATAACATGGCAACCCGCTTTTTCCAGTTTTTTTGCCCAATTTATATTATTTTCTTCATCAAATCTTGCTTTTAACTCAACAAGTACCGTTACCTGCTTGCCATTTTCCGCTGCAAGTGCAAGTGCTGCAATGATTGGAGAATTGCCACTGACACGGTACAACGTCTGCTTAATCGCAAGTACATCCGGATCAATTGCCGCCTGTTTGATGAACTCAATGACCGGTGTAAACTCATCATACGGATGGTGTAACAGGATATCCTTCTTCTTGATCTGGTCGAAGATATTCGCATCGAGATCCAATCCCTTCACCGGCTGTGGGATGTATTTCTTATTCTTCAAATGATCAAAGCCATCGAGTCCACGTACCTTTCCAAGGAACGTAAGATCAAGTGGTCCATTTACCGAATAGACATAATCGCTGTTGACATTTAACTGTTTCTTCAATTCTTTCAGCAGACGCTTATCCATCTCTGCTTCCACATCGAGCCGGATAACCTCGCCCCACGCACGCTTCTTAATCTGCTTTTCGATCTCCTTCAACAGATCGGACGCATCGTCCTCGTCGATTGCAAGGTCTGCATTTCGCATAATTCTGTATGGATACGCGCAAATGATCTCGTAATTTAAGAAGAGCTGATTCAAGTTCTTCTCAATGATCTGCTCGAGCAGAATGATCTCTCTGCATCCGTCCTCGCCCGGAATCTCAACCACACGTGGCAACACGGATGGTACCTGTACGGTTGCAATGTCAATAACATCCTTCTTCTTATCACGGATCAGTGCACCAATATTTAAAGTCTTGTTGCTGATCAGTGGAAATGGTCTCGAAGAATCAACTGCCATCGGCGTAAGTACCGGATACACTTCCTTCTCAAAATATTTATCTACGAACTTGCTCTGCTTCTCGTTTAAGTCCTCATAATGCTTAACAAGCTTCAGACCATTTTCTTCCATTGCAGGAAGAATCTGGCGGTTCAGTGTGCTGTACTGGCTCGCAATCATGTTCTTCGTCTCAGGAATAATCAGATCGAGCTGCCCCTGCGGCGTCAATCCTGCAATGTCCTTCTTCTTTACATCTGCGTGTACCAGATCGATCAGAGATGCTACACGCACCATGAAGAACTCAGACAGATTTGATTCTGTGATACTCAGGAAATTCAGGCGTTCAAACAGTGGAATTGACTTATCCTTCGCCTCATTTAAGATTCTGTAATTAAACTGTAACCAGCTCATCTCACGGTTATAATAATTTTCCGGTTTTTCCAATAATTTTTTGTCCATTCCTTACACACTCCTTTTCACCCGAAGTACCGGTCTGATTCCATAGATCTGCTCAAAGAAATCTGCACGTGCTTCAAAAAGTCCCGCCTCCAGTGAGATATCTTCGTATGTCTTTGCCAGAATAATCAGCTTTCCGTCTTTCAATGTCACGGAAATATCTTCGATCTTCTGCATATGGCTCTTATCGAGAATATTCGCAATTCGTAAGATTGCTGCAAGCTTCGCGATCACAATATAATCACAGCCATCAAGTTCTGCTGATATCTTATCCTTCGATGGAAGATACAGTGGGTTGTACTTGACTACATTTGCCACTTCCATACGCTCTTTGTGCGAAAGTCCAAGGATCTCAGTATTTGCTACTATATAATAGGAATTTCTCGCTCCATCATGCAGATTGATGAAATTACCACATTCATGCAGAAGTGCCGCAATCTGAAGCTGCAGACGCTGCATCTTATCCAATCCAAACGGCTTACGAACCACATCGAAGATCTTCAGTGCAAAATATGCGGTCTGCTCCACATGATTCCGGTTGCAGCGATACCGCTTCGCAATGTTATTCGCCGTTGCAAGAATATCTTCCTCAAAATTGTGATTGAACACGACACGGCTTCCTTCGTCCATGTAATTTGCCACGATACACTCGCAGAAATCCACATCCGGCACATACATTTCCTCTGCCTTACAGTTGTTCAGGAACGACTGGTAGATTGTGATGTTCGGTAACATCAGCGTCGCACGCTCGTATGGAATACCGTATTTTTCCGCGAGCTCCTGCGCCGGCATACTGATAACACGCTTGTACATCGCATCAAACTGCGCCCGCGTGATCACATCCTTGATGGAAAGTTCCGGCACGATCTTCTTCAGGGAGCTTACGACCTCACCAACAGCGATAATGTTCTTGATTTCTTTATCCTTCAGATAAATATTTCGGAACGATACAATATCATTATCTACATAGTCTGCCATGATCTCATCGAGTCTTCCGGACTTGTGCCCGATGAGTGCCAGATAATCACGAACACGCACCGCACCAATCGGGATATTCTCTGTGACAACCAGATTGTTCTTATCAAACAGGGAAATCTGCACGCTTCCAGCACCGACATCGACGAACGCTGTGTTCTTGCTGACAACCTGATGGAAATCCGAATACTTCGCAACCAGTCCCTTGAAGCTGATATAACGCTGTTCCGAGTTACTCAGAACCTGTACACGGATACCTGTGGTATGCTCGATCACATCCAGCACCAGATCCATGTTATCTGCCTCACGTACCGCACTCGTCGCATAGGCACGGTATTCTGTGATCTTGTATTCTTCCATTTTATGTTTTAAGCCTTCGAGTTCTTCGCAAATCATTTTGATCGACTCCCGGCTCAGTTTTCCTTCGCGATAGGTGTCCCGCCCAAGCTCCAGTATCCGGCTGACACTGTCGATCTGACGAAACGTTTTTCTACCATTTACCTGGAAGATCTTCATGGATATCTCGCTGCTTCCCACGTAGATGGCGGCAAACATTTTGTATGCCATAGTTTTTACCTCCCTATTTCATCCGCAGATAATTATCCGACATTTCCTGTATGTCTCATGCAGAACACTGCTATTATCCATACGCAGACGCGCTCTCGCTCACTTCCGCACATAGCAGACACTAAGCTCCTAACACATCATTCTGCGAATGAATGCGTTACTCGCTAAGTGCTGATGTGCTCCAATGGTCTGCGTTAGGATAAATACCAGTGTCCCGCATGATTTCTACACATCGATTGTATCGGATAATTATCTGCTCATTTATATACTTCCGGTTACAATGCAAATGGCATACGCATGTCATTTGCCGCTCCCTTGAATATAGTTTTTCTTATATTGTAGTTTAATCTTTTTTGTTTTGTAATATTTCCAGTAGTTCGATGATCGTCTTATGGTAGCCCGGATGGTAGGCATATGGTGCGATTTCGGCAAGTGGTTCAAGCACGAACGCGCGCTTTGCCATCTCCACATGCGGCACCTTCAGCGTGTCTTCCATGATCATTTCCTGATCATAGAGCAAAATGTCAATGTCCAAAGTTCTTGGACCCCAGTGGATCAGCCGCTTTCTGCCGGCACCCTGTTCAATATCGTTGATAACAGCCAGCAGATCCTGTGGAGAATAGATTGTCTCAATCTCCAGACAGCCATTTAAGAAATCATCCTGTTCCACATCGCCATATGGTTCTGTTATTATATAGGAAGAAACCTTTGTCACCTGAATATACTCATCTTTGTTCAGCTGATCGACCGCATAGTCAAGGTATGCCTCCTTATCTCCGAGATTGGAACCGATACCCAGATACGCAATATGTCTGCCTCTTGTAATATCCACGCAGACCGTATCAAAGTCCATCGGAATAGGAGCCCCCGGCTTGCTTACAATCACATGAACCATCTTTATCTGTGGATAGGCAAGCAAAATCGCATCTGCAACATTCTCCGCTGCTGCCTCAATCAGATCATAGCTTTCCTCCTGCATCGTCCGCCGGATCAGTTCACATACTTCTGCATAATTGACCGTTTTGTCCAGATCATCTGTCATGCCTGCCGCATGCAGATCCACATCCATAGATACAGTTACATAGAATTTCTGTCCATTTCTTTTTTCTTCTGCAAGGACACCGTGATATGCAAATATCTCTAAATCTTTAATCCATATTTTATCCATTTCTTTTCTGTCCTTTTCCGTCTCCTATTCCATAGCAAATGCCCTGACAGCGTTATGACACACGCCTGCCATCTTATGCCTTGAGCATTGCATCTGTCATCGCAAGCGCACGCACATTTTTCTTCACATCATGTACACGGAAGAAGCTGCACCCCTTCACCAGTCCTAAGACAGAAGTTGCCATTGTTCCTTCCTCTCGCTCGTCAACCGGCAGATTCAGTGTATTTCCAATCATGGATTTTCTCGAAGTTCCAAGCAGTACCGGATATCCGAGTGCAACCAGATCCTCCAGATGGTTCATAAACTTTAAGTTCTCTTCCGTAGTCTTTGCGAATCCAATCCCCGGATCTAAGATGATCTTATCGTCGGCAAGTCCTGATGCGCGCGCAATCTGTACGCACTCCTTCATGTCTGCGATCACATCCGCAATAAAATCATTGTATACCGCTTCCTTCCGGTTGTGCATCAGGCAGACCGGAATCTGGTATTTCGCGCAAAGCGGTGCCATCTCATCGTCCCATTTAAATCCCCATATATCGTTGATCAGATCGGCACCAGCCAGAATTCCCGCCTGAGCCACCTGATATTTGTACGTATCTAACGAAACCGGAATCTCAAACCGTTCCTTGATTGCCTCAATCACGAAGCAGGTACGTTCAATCTCTTCCGCAACCGAAATCTTCACATGTCCCGGTCGAGTCGACTCTCCGCCAACATCAATGATATCGGCACCTTCCTTGATCATTTCTTCTGTATGCTTCAACGCCGCATCCAGATCTCCGTACTTTCCGCCATCCGAAAAGGAATCCGGTGTCACATTCAGGATTCCCATCACATAAGGACGTTTTCCAATTTCAAAGTCACGTTTTCCAATCGTTATAACCTGTTTTTTCATAATTTATAAGCCCTCATTTTCATTCTTGTCCATAATTATTATCATTTTAACATTTTTATCATAAAACTGCCACCGGTTTATCTATATTTTTTTATTTACAATTTTTAGAATCGTTTAGATTCCATACATCGCATCTGATTCCGAATAGTATATTTTTCCATGCAAATCATTATCTCTGAGGGTTGTTTTGCAAATAATATCCTCAATAGAAAAAGGCTGCCGACAAGCGACAACCTTTTCCCGTGTAGACAGGTTTGATATTACATAGCCTTTTTGTAAAGAGCTACGATATCCTTCTTCGTAGAGCGGCGTGGGTTCACCATGATGTTTCCGCTCTTCATGGCATCGTCTGCCATGACATCGATCTTGTCTTCCGTCACTCCTACTTCTGTAAGATTTGCAGGAATTGAAAGACTATTATTCAACGCTCTGATCGCATCCACCAGCATATCCGGTGTGAAGCTCTCATCGCTTCTGTGTGTCTCACTCACATATTCGTAGATTTTCTTATATTTACCTTTATCCGCAAGCTTGTTATAATCCAGAATCGTCGGAAGCAAGATTGCATTTGCCACGCCATGTGGTACATCGAAATACGCACTGACCGGATGACTCATCGCATGTACATTGCCAAGTCTCGCCCACGAAAATGCAATACCCGCAAAGAGGGAACCAACCAGCTCATGGCTAATTAGATGTAATAAAAGCGGAGAAAGGAAAAGCACAATCCAGACGGAACCGGCGGTGTAGTCAAGAAATATTGTGGAAACGCAAGATTTCTGCTATAATGGGTATAAAACACTTGACGATGGAAAGAAAGGCGGGAAGCCTATGCACATTAGTTATCAGCCACTATGGAACACACTGAAAGAGCGTGGCATGAGGAAAGAGGATTTGCGGCTTGCCGCCGGTCTTACCACAAATATGATTGCCAACATGGGCAAGGGAAAGAATATCAGCATGGAAACGCTGGTTCGCATTTGTGAAGCCTTGAATTGTGGTATTATGAATGTGATTAAATTAGAACAGGACAATATCTAAAGCGATATAATTTTATATTTGATTCGATTTGCACAAAAAATTAAATTTTAATGGTGTATATTTTCTATTGTACCCAATGTAAATAAGTGCTATCATAAAATAAAACAAGTACATTTGAAACATTTTATGATTTGAGAGTGTGCTTGCAGGTTAGTAGCATATTGCCAATAACTGAATACAAAAAATGTAGGTTCTGGTCATTTTAGAAAGGAGCATTGTTTATGAAAAAATTTAGTAAAAGATTGTTTACCTCGTTGGTAGCGTTTTGTATGCTTTTTTCTGTGAGTGCGGTTCCTGCTTTTGCAGCGGAAACAACAACGGAAATAACGGATACTCAACAGCCGGTAGTCATTGGAGAATATGACGGATACTTAACCGATGTTATGATTTCCGATGGTGTCACCAAAAGAGCAGTCGCTAATGTTCGTATTAACTCTTATGCAACTTATGATGAGGATGATGGGATTCAAGTTCATGTGAAGTTGTATGTACCGTGGTATGAATCTCCAAAACCGGAGTTCACTGGTATGACTGGTACAGTTAATGTGCTTATGAACAAAAAATCCACCAATACGGCATTTGCAGAATTAGCCGACGGTGAAGAAACAATCGAAACTGATGTGGATACTGGAAGAACAGGTAATAGCGGAGATAAGGGAACGGTTTCTGTTTCTGGTGTTGCTACCGCTAATAATGCCTTGGCAGGCGGTGGAGCTTTCGCTATTTCTTACCCTGTGACACTTCCCTAATTAAATGCAAAACAGTTGTGAATTAAGGTTGGTAATAGGTAAAATGAAACGGTTATTGGCAATATGCGTATGTTTTTTTATGTGTGTAGGCTTATGTTCGTGTGATTCTTCCCAAACTCGGTCGGTATCATCATATAACTGGTCTTTAGAATTTATTACTGATTTAGATGGTAATATGTTATTCTCAGGTTCAGTGCATGATGACATACCAGTATTGGATTTGACATTGAGTTTTGAAGAAAAAAGTTTTATCTTAACAGATAACACTCATAAACAAGAATGGACAGGTACATATTCGCTTGAAAAGATTGACAATTCTTCTTCGAAACTCGGATTAACTTTTGAAAATTTAGAGGAGCCTGTTACAGGCGTATATGGAACAAGAGTTTATTCTGATGATTCAGAAAGCGCAACAATTACATTACAAACTGATGAAAATATCCTGTCTTTTGTTGGAGAAGATTCATAAATAAAAACAGCCGCTGTAGGAACAAAATCCTACAACGGCTGTTTTTATTTCCACGGCCTGCGCCGGAAGTTCATACCAGACTGTTTTATCAGCGGGGATTTCTTGAACAGCTTTTTCAAAAGGCTTCGTTCCTCTTGTGAGAGCCGCTTGTATTTGAGCCGGAACGCCTTGCAGAATATCTCCGTGAATTGCTGAACCCTGTCCCCCGGAGATTGCATGGCCTTTTGTACTTCCCGTATAAGTTCATCGGCAGGCGTGGTATCCGGCGCACTTTCGCTGTCATTTTCGTGCGCCTTGCGTATATCATGGAGAATGACGTCCCATGTTTTGTGCGTCACATGGCAGAAAAAATCTTCTTCCTCTATCTGACAGGCTTCCAACACTTTGATTGCCCGGTCTGCCGCAGCTTCGGGGTGTTCTTCCAGTACCATAGCCCGTAAAGCAGCCAGTGAGCTGTTTGTGTCATGGAAGTGCATGGTTGCTATCCCGTCCACATAGATTTCTGCGTCTGCCAGCAATTCCTTAAATTTTTCATGGGAGATAATCTCACACAGCAGCCGGTTATTGAAGCGTTCACTTTTCAGCAGTTCCACGACTTCATCACTCAAATGTAATTCTTCTATCGGGGTGTTTTCATATCTCCGATTATTGGTAAGGCCGAGCAGATAGTCAACCGACACCTGATAGAAGTCTGCCAGCTTCAACAGGCTGCCGTGGTTAATTTCCTTGTATTCGTCGTTGTCGTTTTCATAACTGCCGAGGGCTGATTTTGAAATGCCGGTTTCCTGTGCCAGTTCTTCCAGATTCAAGCCCCGTTCCACCCGTAAATCTTTCAGGCGTTCCTGTACGGAAATGCGGGTTTTCATAAACACATCGCTCCTTCCTGCGGCTGGCTGCCGCTGTTATTCCTTATTATACCATATACCGTTCCGAAATCGTGGAATTTTTCGATTTTGGGGCGGTTTTCCTATTTTATGGACATACGGGAAAGGGTTCAAAAATGAGCTATGATTAAGTCAGTTCATCGATGGATTATTTCCAATCGAATGACCGGCCTGATGGGATATGCTCCCCGGCGATGTAGCGCAACGACCTGCGGCAAGGAAATGGAGGAACCTTGACCGCAGCGAGCGTACCAACGGGAACGAAACGCCGCTGTGAGATTCAGGGGCAGGAACGACAGCAGGACAACCCGGCAGAACTGATACCAAAACGCTACCCAAACACGACAAATCGGCGGGGTGTAGTCTGCCCCGTCCGTAATACTATGGGGCATTTCAAAGCGGCTCTATGGCCGTATTTTCCTTGAAAATCGCCCCGAAACATGACACCAAAAACCTTTATCCGCCTGTTCCCGTTGTTACGGCTGAAATGGGCGGATTTTCTATGATAGGAGGCACTATGCCGAGAATGAGCAAGAAACGGAAGTTGGAGCTTTCCTTCTTCCTCAATGACCGGGGGCGTGTGGCCTACAACGACCTGTGCCGGAAGTGCCAGCATAAGTGCAAGCAGAGTTTCCGGGCTGTCGTGATAGACTGCCCCCATTACCTGTCAAAACGAGCCAAGCGAAAGGAGAAAATCAGTTAAATGGAATTTGAATTTATGAGCGCAGACACGGTTCTGCCGCCTTGTATGCCGCTACCCGCCGCAATGCTTCGGCTGCCGATCAGCAGCACAGCAAAAGTCATGTATGCCCGTCTGCTGAACACCACCCTTACGGCAGGGATAGAGGATAGCAACGGCATTTTGTTTGTCCGTTTTCCTATCATGGAATTAGCGGCAGCCCTCTCCCGCAGCCCCGTCACTGTGAAGCGTTCCCTGAAAGAATTGGAGGACATCGGGCTTATCCTGCGGGTGCGCCGGGGTGTGGGAGAACCAAACCGCATTTACACGCTGCTTCCCAAAGGAGGGCTGCCATGATAAATGAGAAGCTGGAAAAGCTGAATCAGGAGATTGCCAAAGGCGAAGCCAGACTGCGGCGGGCGCAGCATGAAGAAAAAATACTGGAACACCAGGTGAAGCAGCTTACCCGGAAGGAACGGACGCACCGGCTCTGTACCAGAGGAGCTATGCTGGAAAGTTTCCTTTTAAGGCCGGAAGTGCTGACAGACGAGGATGTGATGGACATTCTGAAACAGGCATTTTCTCAAAGTGGCATGAAGGAAATAGTTGCAGAAAGCGTGAAAGGGCGGGTAGCCGGGGAATCCCTTACGGAGTAAGGGCGCAATTATACACCACCCAGAGGTTGGTGCATTGCGTTCTCCGAAGGCTCCTCGCCGGAGGGCTGTGATTTTCCGCAGTCATGGTCTGCTCCAAATCATACAGGGGACGCTACGCTTCCCCTGCGCTGGCTGCCACCAGCTACCCTTTTGTGGACTTGCCATCTGGGGACACCTTGCGTTGCAAGGTGTTCCCAGCCGACAAGTTTCATAAAATACGCTATCTTTTCGATAGGCAATACAGTATAATAAAATCAATTATAATTCTGGAGCTTATTAAGGAGAATCGTATGTTTAAAAAAATAAACTTGTCAATTTATATTGCTATATTACTTTCCTTGTTGTTAGTTGGCTGTGCTAAAAGAAATGATACCAAGGATGAAACTATTGTATCTGAAATTCCACAAACAAAAATGGAAACACAAGAAGAAACAACATCTAATTCAACCATAGAAAGTATTGATTTAGAGAAAGCATTTAAAAACATAAATGGATGTGCTGTAATTTACTCGCCTAAAAATAATCACTATTCATTTTACAATGAAGATATGTGTAAGCAACAAGTATCTCCATACTCCACATTTAAGATTATATCTGTATTGTCAGGGTTAGAGAATGGTGTACTCTCTGATGAAACATCCAAAATGAGCTACAATGGGACAATATATGCAAATGCGGACTGGAATGCTGATTTGTCATTAAAAGACGCTTTTCAGAAATCTTGTATCTGGTATTTTAAGCAGGTTATTGATACAGTAGGTAAAGATAAAATAAAGGAAGAATTAATATCTTTAAAATATGGAAATTGTGATATTTCAGAATGGGATGGGAGCAACATCAACCCATCCGCTGATTTAAATGGTTTTTGGTTAGAATCTTCATTAGCAATATCGCCTTTAGAACAGGTAAAAGTCCTTGAAACAATATTTGAGGGCAAGAGTGGATATAGTACCACAAATATCCAAATATTAAAGGATCTGATGTTGATAGAAGAAAATGAACTAAAAAAAATCTATGGAAAAACTGGAAGTGGAAATGGCAAAGCATGGTTTGTCGGATTTTCAGAAACGATGGATGATAGGGACTATTTTGCAATTTATTTACAAGATGATACAAAGCAAGATAGTATATCTGGAAAGAAAGCAATGGAAATCGCTTTAACAATAATAAACAATTAAATATCCGCCGCTCACACAGCGGCACACCGAGCAGGAAATCTGAAAAAGGTCTCCTGCTTTTTTTCTGCCCAAAATGAGGTGGTAAAACGCCACCCCATCCACCAATTACCGAAAGGAGGGACACGAAATGCCCTGTCCACACAACGAAATCACGATTGTTCAGCGCAGCCAGCGGCAGTCTGCGGTTGCCGCCGCTGCTTACCAAAGCGGCGAAAAGCTGTTCTGTGAATACGACCAGCAAGTGAAGCACTACCCGGAAA
>OLIS01000785.1_pt1 | contig 24593 bp, 27 predicted proteins | sample 1601351 | NCBI WGS metagenome assembly OLIS01 (sample SAMEA2452122, study PRJEB22498) | human gut metagenome | biome: human feces; feature: human gut; material: feces | place: Australia | collected 2012
AAGACCCCCAAATATTTAGAGCGAAGGTCTGACCCCCACAAAAATTAAAGACCCGAGACTAATCATCTCTCTTTTTATATTTCTGCACTTTCACTAATCCTTTTTTTCAACCTAAACATAATTCATTTTCAAATAACCTTCTATGATTGACAAGCGATATGAATTTGGTAGAATGAAATTAATTAAAGGGGAGTAGCTCTTACAGAACCGTTCGTCAACACGTTATGTTCAACATAACCGGATTGTTTTGGTCATTTATGATCAGCGAGACCTTTAATAAAACGATTGTTTTTATTAAAGGAGGAATACAAATGTATAAAAAAACAATTGAAGAAGTAGTAAACTCTTTAGATACAAATATTGAAAAGGGACTGACTTCTTCTGAAGCAAAGAAGAGACAAGGCATATATGGTACAAATGAACTAGAAAAGCCACAGAAAAGGTCTCTTCTTTTACGTTTTCTAGATCAATTCAAGGATGCAATGATTATTATTTTAATTATTGCAGCAGTGATATCTATTGTTGTAGAACCAGGAGACTGGATTGATTCTCTAATTATTGTAATAGTCGTTATGATGAATGCGATTCTTGGAGTTGTATTAGAGAGTCATGCAGAAAAGAGTCTTGAATCATTACAGGAATTATCTGCACCACAATCTAAAGTATTAAGAGATGGTGTGAAACAGACTATTGCCTCTAAGGAATTAGTGCCTGGTGATATTATTATTCTTGAAACAGGGGATATGATTCCTAGTGATGCACGTTTAATTGAAGCTTATAACTTAAAGGTGGATGAATCAGCCTTAACAGGTGAATCTGTTCCTGTAGAAAAGACAACGGATCCTATTAGTCAGGATGTTGTGATTGGCGACCAGACAAATATGGTCTTCTCTTCTACAGTAGTCACTTATGGTCGTGGTAAAGCAATAGTGACATCTACTGGTATGAAGAATGAAGTAGGTAAGATTGCTGGCATGTTAAATGCGAGTGAAAAGGAATTAACACCTTTACAGGTTAAATTAAATGAAATAGGTAAAACAATTGGATTACTTTGTATTGTAATCTGTGTGATTGTATTTATTCTTGAATCATTGAGCGGTATTAGCTGGTTAGAATCATTTAAGACAGCTGTTGCCTTAGCTGTTGCAGCTGTACCAGAAGGACTTGCAGCTACTGTTACTATTGTCTTAGCTGTCAGCGTGACTAAGATGGTTAAACAGCATGCCATTATTCGTAAACTACCTGCAGTAGAAACATTAGGTAGTACTTCTATTGTATGTTCTGATAAGACAGGTACATTAACACAAAATAAGATGACTATCTTAAAGACTTACTTAGATGGTGATGAAGTAAAAGATTTAGAAGAAGCAGATTCTAAGACTATTGATATGTTGAATGCATTTACTCTATGTTCTGATGCTTCTATTGATGATGGCAAGGTACTTGGTGATCCTACTGAAGTCGCACTCGTAGAAGCAAGTAAAAAGATGAACTTTGAAAAGAAAGCACTCATGGAAAAGTATCCACGTGTAGGAGAATTGGCTTTTGATTCTGATCGTAAGATGATGAGTGTTATTGTGAAGGATGGAGATCATTATGTGTCTATTACTAAAGGTGGACCTGATGTAATCTTAAATAGATGTCGTGATGTAGATAGTGATCAGGCAATGGCTGCCAATGATGAAATGGCTAAAGATGCATTAAGAGTTTTAGCTGTGGCAGTGAAGACATATGATACAATGCCTACTCACATTACAGTAGAAGAAATAGAAAATGATATGGACTTTATTGGGTTTGTAGGTATGATTGACCCAGCTCGTCCAGAAGCCAAAGAAGCCATTAGAGTTGCTAAGCATGCAGGTGTGCGTACTATTATGATCACTGGTGACCATAAGACAACAGCGACTGCCATTGCGAAGGATTTAGGTATTTTGAGTGAGGGACAGGAAGTTATTTCTGGTGAAGAATTATCTCAGATGTCTCAGGAAGAACTAGAAAAGAATGTGGAAAAATATAGTGTTTATGCACGTGTGGCTCCTGAACATAAAGTAAATATCGTCAAAGCATGGAAATCAAAGAATAAGATTGTCGCTATGACAGGGGATGGTGTCAATGATGCACCAGCCTTAAAGACTGCAGATATCGGCTGTGCTATGGGTATTACAGGTACTGATGTAGCGAAGAATGCTGCTACTATGATCCTAACAGATGACAACTTTGCGACTATTATTCAGTCTATTAAACAGGGTCGTGGTATTTTTGATAATATCCAGAAGGATGTACAGTTCTTATTATCAAGTAATATTGGTGAAGTACTTGCAATCTTCTTGGCTTCTATTATTGCGTTAATTAACCCTTCATGGGGATTTGGTGTTCCACTATTACCTATTCATTTATTATGGATTAACCTAATCACAGATGCTTTACCAGCCTTTGCGATTGGTTTAGAACCAGTTGAAGATGATATCATGGATAGAAAACCAAGAGAAAAGGATGAAGGTTTCTTTGCGAATGGTTTAATGGTGAAAGTTATCTGGCAGGGTGTTATGGTAGGATTACTTACTTTAGTTTCTTATTCAATTGGTCAGTATTTCAGTAATCATGAATATGCGATGACTATGGCATTTATCACAATGTCAGGTGCTGAATTATGTCATGCTTTTAACGTAAAGAGTCATCATTCAGTATTTAATAAACAGGTATTCAACAATAAATATTTATGGGGTGCAACAGCTTTAGGTCTTGTATTACAGTTAGCCATCATCTTTACACCTCTTTCTCACTTATTTAGTTTAGTACCTCTTGATCCATCTCATTTCGCGATTGCAGCATTACTTGCATTCTCAGTTATCCCAATCGTAGAAATCTCTAAACATTTCGATAAACGTTAACACCTGCATTGCAGGTGTTTTTTTTACTATTTCTATTGCATTTATCTCATAGGAGTAGTATTATTTAGTTAGTAAAGGCTAACCCTTTACTAAACACAACATATCCTTTCATATTCTCAGTTCCTTAAAACAGAGGACATAAAAAAATCACAGGACGGCACACACCTGTGATTTTTTTATTTAGATCTTATTTTTAAAATAAGCTTTTAATGCTTCAAAAGTTTCTGGTGAAATATAATGTTCGATACGACAAGCATCCTGTGAAGCAGTTGATTCACTGACACCAATATGAACTAGGATATTTCTTAATTCAGTATGTCTTTCAAATATCATATTCGCAATTTTAGCACCAGCTTCTGTTAATGTAATGGCACCATCTTCATCCATGTTGATCAGTTCTTTCTCTTTTAATCTTTTCATCTGCTGTGAAATAGTTGGTTTAGAGAAATTCATTTCATGGGCGATATCAATGGAACGCACATGTCCTTTCTTCTTCTGAATAACTAATATAGTTTCTAAGTACATTTCTGTTGATTCACTCATTTTATTCACCTCATTTCCAACATTATAGCATAAAAATTCAAATAATGAAAAAGTTAGGCTTTACTAATATTTTTGTTGACATATAAAAATAGTAAGGCTATACTAACAATGAAGTTAGAAAAGGCTAATTAGTTTAGTCTAATCATCTGAGGAGGCGGAGCATATGCCAATTAGTATGGCAAATCCTGGAGATACAGTCATTATTAGACGTATTACAGGAACTGATAAAGTAAAGAATCATCTTGCAGAACTTGGTTTTGTGGTAGATGGGGAAGTAACTATTATCAGTAAAGTAGATAACGGAATTATTTGTAATGTGAAAGGTAGTAGGATTGCGCTTTCTGAACAGATGGCGAATCGTATATTGTTTTAAGGGAGGAGCACCATGAACTTAAAAGATGTAAAAGTGGGCGAAACAGTAACTATTAAAAAAGTAACTGGTACAGGTCCAGTAAAAAGAAGAATTATGGATATGGGTTTAACTAAAGGACAGAGTGTTTATGTAAGAAAAGTTGCACCTTTAGGAGATCCAGTAGAAATTACAGTACGTGGTTATGAATTATCTTTGCGTAAAGCAGATGCGCAGATGATTGAAGTGGAGGAATAGTTATGAAGATAGCGTTAGCGGGTAACCCTAACTCTGGTAAAACAACGTTATTCAATGCACTGACAGGGAGTACTCAGTATGTTGGTAACTGGCCAGGGGTTACAGTTGAAAAGAAAGATGGGAAACTAAAAGGTCATAAAGATGTGACTATTCAGGATTTACCTGGTATTTATTCATTATCTCCTTATACACTTGAAGAAGTTGTTACAAGAAGATATTTAATTAATGAAACACCTGATGCAATCATTAATATCATTGATGGAACTAACTTAGAAAGAAACCTATATTTAACGACTCAGTTAGCTGAATTAGGTATTCCTATGGTTTTAGCTGTCAACATGTATGATATCATCGAAAAGAAGGGCGATAAGATTGACTTAGATCAGTTAGGTCAGTTATTTGGTTGTAAAGCAGTCACTTTATCTGCATTAAAGAATAAAGGAACTCAGGAAGTGGCTGAAGAAGCAATTAAACTTGCACACAACCATAAAGTATCAGAACATCCTCATGTATTTGTTGGTTCAGTAGAACATGCTTTGGCACATATTGAAGAATCAATTGAAAATAAAGTAGATGCATCTAAGTTAAGATGGTTTGCAGTTAAGGTATTTGAAAGAGATGAAAAGGTATTGGCTGAACTTAAATTAGATCAGGCAGTATTAAATGAAATCGAAGGTCATATTGCGGATTGTGAAAAAGAAATGGATGATGATTCAGAATCTATTATCACAAACCAGAGATATACATTTATTAAGAATTCTATTAACAAGGTTCTTACAAAGAAGAATCCACATCAGACATTATCTACATCAGATCAGATTGATAAGATTGTCACTAACAGATTCTTAGCTTTACCAATCTTCGTATTAATTATGTGGCTTGTTTATTACATCTCAGTATCTACAGTAGGTAGTTGGATGACTGACTGGGTGAATGATGTATTGTTTACAGAAATTATTCCACCTGCAGTAGAAACTTTCCTTAAATCAATTGGTTGTGCAGCTCCATTAATCAGCTTAATCAAAGATGGTATTATTGGTGGTGTAGGTACAGTATTAGGTTTCGTACCACAGATGGCACTTATCTTCTTATTCTTAGCTATTCTTGAAGATTCAGGATATATGGCAAGAATTGCCTTCATTATGGATAGACTATTACGTAAATTCGGTTTATCTGGTAAATCATTCATCCCTATCTTAATTGGTACAGGATGTGGTGTTCCAGCTGTTATGGGTACACGTACTATTGAAAATGAAGCAGATAGAAGAATGACTATTCTATTATGTACATTTATTCCTTGTGGTGCAAAGACTGTTATTATTGGTATGATCAGTTCTGCATTCTTCCCAGGTAACACTTGGATTGCGCCAGCAATGTATTTCTTAAGTATTCTAGTTATTATCTTATCAGGTATCGCATTAAAGAAGACTCGTTTCTTTGCCGGTGATCCAGCACCATTCGTAATGGAATTACCAGCATACCATATTCCTACATTAAGAGGTGTATTCATCCATGTTTGGGAACGTGCAAAAGCATTCATGATTAAAGCAGGTACTATTATCTTTAGTATTTGTATTGTAGTTTGGTTATTATCTACATTTAACTTCTCATTCCAGATGGTTGATATTGAAAACTCAATGTTAGCTTCTATTGGTCATGTATTTGCAACATTATTCGCACCAGTAGGTATTGAAAACTGGAAGGGTTCAGTGGCTGTTATCTCAGCTCTTGCAGCTAAGGAACAGGCTGTTTCTACTATCTCTATCTTAAATCATATGGGTGATGCAGATTCAGGTGCGAAGGCAATTCATGCTATGGTGAATACTTTCTCTGCAATGGGTGGCTTCTCATTCATGATCTTGAACTTATTCGATCCCCCATGCATTGCCGCTATTGGTACAATCATGAGAGAAATGGGTTCTAAGTTCTGGGGATGGTTCGCCGTATTATACCAGATGGTATTAGGTTATGTATTAGCTATGATCACTTATCAGTTAGGTTCATGGTTATTCTATGGGGCAACATTCGGATTTGGTCAGATTCTATCAATCGTATTTATTCTAGTAATGATCTACTTCATTGTAAGACCAGCACCTAAACCAGAATTAAAGACACAGAGAGCTTAATCAATTATGGGTAACATCATAGTTGCGGCTATTGTTGTTGTGTTGCTCATTATAGGTGTTCTTCACTACAAGAAGACATTACAGTCAGGATGTTGTGGTGAACACGATCAAATAAAGAAAATAGGTACGGGGGATAAGGATAAAAATCTTTATCCCTATCGTACTATTCTTCATATTGACGATATGTTCTGCAAGAACTGTGCAGCAACAATAGAAAATGCGTTTAATCAACATAAAGAATATCTTGCATCAGTAAACATGAATAAGAAAGAAATCACTATTCTTTCTATGAATCAACCTGATCTAGAAACATATAAACAGATGATCATCAAACTTGGTTATATGCCAAGATAATTGTATAATAGAAGCAAGGAGGAGATAGTATGGGTACAATTATAGTAAGTATTTTATTAGTTATCTGGATTTGTCTTGTCCTTAGAACTATATATAAAAATAAGAAAAAAGGCATAGGTGTCTGTGGACATAATTGTAATACATGTGGCACAAATGATCTATGTCATGCTGATCTCTATAAAATGTATCGTGAAGAGATGCGTAAAGAAGGGCACGCTTAGTGTTCTTCTTTTTTTTAGTTTGAGCATATTCATTGAATTATATCTCAAAAGGACTATAGTATAAGTAGTAATAATTACTATATACTAAAGGAGGATCATAATATGAAATGGGTATGTAAAGTATGTGGATATGTGTATGAAGGTGATGAATTACCTGAAGATTATGTATGTCCAGTATGTGGTGTAGGACCAGAAGAATTTGAAAAAGTAGAAGAATAATATAATCATTTTTCAAAGCAAAAAAGGCTGTAACGTTTAAGGTTATCTATTCGTTACAGCCTTTTTTCTTAGTATTAATTTAAAAGAGTTCTTTTGCTCTCATACGTTTCAACTCAACATGTGTATTCTTCTTATGTCTGCAATATAAGTAAATACCTAGCATAACAAAGTTTACAGCATTGATAGACACAATAGTATATACAATGCTTGTTGCTGTAAGAGAGTGGTCTCTTAATGCGGTAGATGTTTTATCTGAAGAACTTTCTACCACTTTACCTGTTTCTGTCATTACAGATTGAGTCGTTTCAATTTTATTATGTGTTGGTATGAATCCAAATGCGAATATGAGTGAACTCGCAAAAATAATGATCGGTATAATCAAACCAAACAACTTGTTATCCTTTTTCGATAAAAATATTTGTAGTCTTATAATTGCGATTATAATAATCACACCAATAATACTCTTAACCATTTTTTGATTTCTCCTTTATTTTCTTATACTCTGTAATTAAATTCTTAGCAACGTCAAATTCTATATCTTCATCAATGACATATCTTTTGATCAACTCTACAAATTCATCATTATCTTCTTTATCTTCAGATAATTTGATTTTATCAATCAATTTATTTAATCTGACTCTTACTGTTGGATAAGTAACACCATACAACTTAGCAACTTCTTTTAAAGAACCTGAAGCGAGTAGAAATCTTTTGATGAAAATTATATCTTCATCATCCAAATTCTTCATCCACATAGGAACAGTATCCATATTTATCACCTCTTTTTTAATATAACATATTTAAATTTTAAATAAAAGATAAATAATTTAATAATATTAAAGAATATTTTTAATAAAATTAAAAACACTACTAGTTTTTTAATGAATATGTAAGTGTTGTGTATTTTGATTAGGTTTGATTTATTTGCTTGTTTGATATGATATAGTAGTGTGGAATGGAGAGGTGAATATGAAGAAAATATTAATTTTATTAGTGACAATGATGTTATGTGCCTGCTCACCTGCAGAACCTATGTCACTCAAAGACAGCTATGGACAATACAAACAAGAAAAAATCGTATATGCGAATAAGAAGGATTACATAAAGAAGAAGGATGCTTATAATGCGTATCTTGTTTATGAAATCAGTAAAGATGCATGTACATTTGAAAGTGATTTAAAGTATCAGAATATCCAGTATAAGAAGGTTGAACTATCAAAAGATGAGAAAGAAAAAGTTCCTGAAGCACTCATCAAATATAACCTTTATGAAGGTGAAAAACAGTTAGGTATTGCAGTTTACTTAGGTGAAGAAACTGTTTATATTGCTAGCTATGATCAATATGATGGTAAACCTGTATATATTGCGAAAATGAAAAAAATCACAAAGAAGAGCTAAAATTTACGAAAAACAGAAAATAAATAATTTTGTTTATATTTAAAGAAAAAATATTGACAAAGTAAAAAAGTGATTGTATTATAGACCCAAGTTAAATAAACAAATCGATGAACGAGAAGAGTATCTTACAATCACCTACAGCGAGATGACATAGAGTGGAAGGTCATCAGGAAGATATAAGAGAAACGCACTCGGGAGAGTCTGTTGGAATTGAGTATAACAGAACGTGAATCTGCGTTAATGAAGAGGTGGTTTGTATGATACAAGCAACTAGAGTGGTACCGCGTTTATATACGTCTCTGGATTAATCCAGAGGCGTTTTTTGTTTATTAAAGGGGTGTTTGATATGAAGGAACGACGATTTAGTTAAGTAGTGGGGCATTAAAATAAAACATCAAACATTAAAGGAGAAGAAAATTATGGAAAAGAAAACATTTAAGAAAGTTGTATTAGCTTATAGTGGAGGATTAGATACTTCAATTATTATTTCTTGGTTAAAGGAAAATTATGGCTGTGAAGTTATTGCAGTTGCTGCTGATGTGGGACAGGGTGCTGGAGAACTTGATGGTCTTGATGAAAAGGCTGCAAAGACAGGTGCTTCTAAATATATTTGTGTAGATTGTAAACCTGAATTTGTTAAGGATTTCTGTTTTGAAGCAGTTAAAGCCAATGCATTATATGAAGGTAAATATATGTTAGGTACTTCTCTTGCTAGACCAATTATTGCGAAGAAGTTAGTAGATATCGCTTTAGAAGAAGGTGCAGATGCAATCTGTCATGGATGTACTGGTAAAGGTAATGACCAGGTAAGATTTGAATTAGCTATTAAAGCATTCGCACCAGATATGCCTATTATCGCTCCTTGGAGAGAATGGGATATTAAATCAAGAGAAGAAGAAATCGAATATGCTGAAGCAAGAAAGATTCCTCTAAAGATCAACAGAGAAACAAACTACTCTAAAGATAAGAACTTATGGCATTTATCTCATGAAGGTTTAGATCTTGAAGATCCAGCAAATGAACCTAAGTATGATGAAATCCTAGAAATGGGTGTTTCACCAGAAAAGGCACCAGATGTTCCAACATATATCACTTTAACTTTTGAAAAGGGTGTTGCAGTTGCATTAAATGGTGAAAAGCTTGAACCAGTAGAAATGTTAGCTAAGTTAAATGAAATCGGTGGTGCGAACGGTGTTGGTATCGCAGATATGGTTGAAAACAGACTTGTTGGTATGAAATCAAGAGGTGTATATGAAACACCAGGTGGAACTATTTTATATGCAGCACATCAGAACCTAGAAGAAATTACTGTAGATAAAGAAACACAGCACTTCAAACAGCAGGTAAGCTTAAAACTTGCTGATAATATCTATAACGGTCAGTGGTATACACCTCTTACTGAAGCATTACTTGCATTCGTAGATAAGACTCAGGAAAACGTAAATGGTGATGTTAAACTTAAATTATATAAGGGTAATATCGTAGGTGCTGGTGTAACATCTCCAGATACATTACATGATTTACAGACAGCATCATTTGATGAAGATGATGATTATGATCAGTATGATGCTAAAGGATTCATCACATTATATGGTTTACCAATCAAGGTAAAAGCTAAGTTAGATCAGAAGAAAAAGAAATAGGAGTTTAAGATATGGTATTGTGGAAAGGTAGATTTTCTAAAGAATTAAATCATGAAGTGAATGCATTCAATTCATCTCTTTCATTTGATCATCGTATGTATAAGCAGGATATCAGAGGATCTCTTGCTCATGCAAAGATGTTATGTAAACAGAGTATTATTGAAGAGAAAGATTATGAAGAGATTGTAGAAGGTTTAAATGCAATTTTAAAAGAGATTGAAGAGGGTACACTCCTCTTTGATCCTGAAGCTGAAGATATTCATATGTTTGTGGAAAGTGAACTCACAAAACGTTATCCAGTGGCTGGTAAAAAACTACATACAGGACGTTCTAGAAATGATCAGGTTGCATTAGATCTTCGTTTATATGCACATGATGAAATTCTAGAAATCAAGAAGATGTTAGTGAACCTGATTCATACATTAACAGATTTAGCTGAACATAACCTTGATACAATCATGCCAGGATATACACACTTACAAAGAGCACAGCCTATTACTTTTGCACATCATTTAATGGCTTATGCATCAATGTTTTTAAGAGATATTGATCGTTTAGAAGATGTTGATAAGAGACTTTATGTATCACCTCTCGGAAGTGGTGCACTTGCAACAACAACTTATCCATTAGATAGACCATTTGTGGCAGAAGAATTAGGTATGTATGATATTATGTATAACTCTTTGGATGGTGTGAGTGATCGTGATTATGCGATTGAGCTATCAAGTGCCTTAGCCACAATCATGATGCATTTATCAAGATTCTCAGAAGAAGTGATTCTATGGTGTTCGTGGGAATTCAAATTCATTGATCTTGATGATGCCTATGCAACAGGTTCTTCTATTATGCCTCAGAAGAAGAATCCAGATATTGCAGAATTAGTAAGAGGTAAGAGTGCAAGAGTCATTGGTGATGTGAATACATTACTTACAATGATGAAGGGACTCCCTCTTGCTTACAATAAAGACATGCAGGAAGATAAAGAAGCATTATTTGATGCAATTGATGAAGTCAAGCTTTGTCTTCCAGTCTTTACAGATATGATGGCAACTATTACTGTTCATAAAGATAAGATGAGAGATGCTGCTGCAAGAGGATTTATTAATGCAACAGATTGTGCAGATTATCTCACTAAGAAAGGTATGCCATTTAGAGATGCTTATAAGATTACTGGGGAACTTGTAAGATACTGTATTGAACATGGAGAAACATTAGAAACACTTCCTCTAGATGTTTATACAGGTTATACAGATATGTTTGGTGAAGATGTTTATCAGGCTATTTCATTAGAAACATGTCTTAACAACAGAGCAGTTGTTGGTGGACCTTCTCCTAAAATTGAGATGGAGAATATTCATAGAATCAATCAGAAAGTGAGTGGATATTGTGATTAAAGCAGGTATTATTGGTGCAAGTGGTTATGCAGGATGTGAACTATTAAGAATCTTATTAATGCATCCTGAAGCAGAAGTAACAGCTATTTCTTCACATAGCTATACTGGTAAGAAGATTTATGATCTTTATCCTAACTTCTATCAGGTATGTGATTTAGAGTTTATTGAAGATACAGAAGTCATTGAGAAAGCAGATATTATTTTTGCATCTCTTCCTCATGGCTTATCTGAAAAGTATGCCAAGACATGTGTAGAAAAGGGTAAGAAGTTTATTGATTTAGGGGCTGACTTCAGACTTGATAAAGAAGAAGATTATCAGAAATGGTATGGTTTAGATTATAACCTACCAGAACTTCATAAGAATCAGGTATATGGGTTACCTGAAGTCAATAGAGATAAGATCAAGGATGCTACTATTATTGGAAATCCTGGTTGTTATCCTACAACTATTACTTTAGGCCTCTATCCTTTATTAAAGAATAAGCTCAATGTATCACAGAAGATTATTATTGATTCAGCATCAGGTACAACAGGTGCTGGTAAGAACTTAAGTGATGGTATGCATTTCCCAAGATGTAATGAATCGTTCCATCCTTATAAAGTAGGTGTACATAGACATACACCAGAAATTGAACAGGAATTAAGTAAGATGAATGAAAAAGATGTACATATCACATTTGTCCCTCATTTACTTCCTGTAGACCGTGGTATTGTTTCTACTATTTATGTTCCTGTAGATAAGTCTTTAGAAGAAATCTATGAAACATATGTAGAAGCATATAAGGATGAACAGTTTGTGAGAGTATTACCTCTTGGACAGGTCGCAGACTTAAAGTTTGTGAAAGCATCTAACTATTGTGATATTTCATTACATATGGATGAACGTGATCATACATTAATTGTAGTGTCTACAATTGATAATATGGTGAAAGGTTCTGCTGGTCAGGCAGTACAGAATATGAATATTATGTATGGACTCGATGAGAATACAGGTTTAAATCTTGTCGCTCCATCATTCTAAGGAGGATGTTATGAAAGATATACTTGGTGGTGTATGTGCACCAATAGGATTTAGCGCAAATGGTATTCATGCAGGAATGAGAAAGAATAAATCTAAGAAGGATTTATCTCTTATTGTGAGTGAGGAGTTATGTACAGCAGCTGCAACATATACACAAAATAAAGTAAAAGGTGCTCCTTTGACAGTTACAAAGCAGCATTTAAAGAATGGTCGTGCAAGAGCAATTATCTGTAATTCAGGTAATGCGAATACATGTAATTCAAATGGTATTGAGCTTGCGAATGAAGTATGTGCTTTAGCTGCAAAGGAATTAGGTTTAAAGGAAGATGATATTATTGTCGCTTCTACTGGTGTTATTGGTCAGCCTATGTCTATTGATCCTTTTAAAGATCATATGAAAGAACTTGTAAAAGGGTTAAATGTAGATGGGTCTCATGATGCATGCTATGGAATCATGACAACTGATACACAGCCTAAAGAATATGCAGTAGAGTTTAAACTAGGTAATGCAAAGTGTCATATTGGGGCTATCGCAAAGGGTTCTGGTATGATTCATCCAAATATGGCAACAATGCTTGCTTTTGTAACAAGTGATGTAGCTATTTCTAAAGAATGTCTAGAAGCAATGGTACATGAAGTTGTAGATGATACATTTAATATGGTCAGTGTTGATGGGGATACATCTACTAATGATATGTTATGTGTATTATCAAATGGTATGGCACAGAATAATAAGATTGTCTTGAAGGATCAGTCTTATAATATTATGAAGGATGCGTTATATCATATTTGTGAACAATTATCTCGTGGTATTGCGAAAGATGGTGAAGGAGCAACTAAGCTTCTTACATGTAATGTCAAGAATGCGAAGACACTACAGGATGCCAAGATTGTTGCAAAGAGTGTAATCACTTCTACTTTATTTAAAGCAGCGATGTTTGGTAGAGATGCGAATTGGGGTCGTATCTTATGTGCTATTGGTTATTCTGATGCTGATCTAGACATTAACAAAGTATCCGTGACATTAGCTTCATCTGCAGGAGATATCCATGTTTGTGAGAAGGGCATGGGTGTTATCTTTGATGAAGAGAAAGCATTAAAGGTCTTATCTGAAGATGAGATTGATATCAATATTGATTTAAATGATGGTATGTGGGATGCAACAGCATGGGGCTGTGATCTTACTTATGATTATGTGAAGATTAATGGGGAATATAGAACATAATGGAAGAAAGAGAAATATATCGAGCAAAAATCTTATCTGAAGCTGTTCCTTATTTACAGGAATACAATGGTAAGACAGTAGTAGTAAAATATGGTGGAAATGCGATGATCAATGAAGAATTGATGAACAATGTCATTTCTGATATATGTCTAATGACTTTAGTTGGTATTAATGTGGTATTGGTTCATGGTGGGGGCCCTGAAATTAATAAGGCATTAAAACGTTCTGGTATAGAATCAAAGTTTATTGATGGGTTACGTTATACTGATGAAGAAACAATTGATATCGTACAGGAAGTATTAGCTGGTAAAGTCAATAAGAATCTTGTAAAGCTGATTATGAATGGGGGAGGCCGTGCAGTAGGTCTTTGTGGTATTGATAATAAGTTGTTAGAGGCGAAGAAGATTAAAGATGAATTAGGTTATGTAGGCACTGTTACAAACGTAAACAATGAAATCATTAAGGATGCAATCAAGAGTGGATATATTCCAGTTATTGCGTCTATTGCGATGGATGATGAAGGTAATAGCTATAATGTGAATGCAGATTATGCAGCAGCAGCTATTGCGGATAGTCTAGAAGCAGAAAACTTGATTGTAGTTAGTGATATTCCTGGTTTATTAAGAGATCCTCATGATGAAAAGACATTGATTCCAGAGGTATCTATCCAGGATGTAGAAAACTTAAAAGAAGAAGGTATTATTGCGGGAGGTATGATTCCTAAAGTGGATTGTATTACTCATGCATTAAAAGGCAATATGTCAAAAGCAGTCATTATTGATGGTCGTATTCCACATTCTATTCTTATTGAAATATTATCTAAGGATGGTAGTGGGACACTATTCACAAGATAACAGAGTTACATCTGTTATCTTTTTTTTACCTCTAAAATAGTATATTATTAAAGATAAGGAAGGGTAAGACGATGAAAAGATTATTATGCTTATTATTATGTAGTATATTGTTTGTGGCATGTGGTACTACGAAAGAGACAAAAAAGAAAGATACGGCAGTAGTAGAGAAACAAAAGAAAAAGGAAGAGGAAGCTAAGAAGTTAGAGGAACAAAAGAAAAAGGAAGAAGAAGCTAAGAAACTAGAAGAACAGAAAAAAATAGAGGAACAGAAGAAAGCTGAGGAAGCTAAAAAACAGGAAGAATTAAAAAGACAACAGGCATCTGTTGCGACAAATAATAATGTGGTAGCCATTGATGCAGGACATCAAGCAAGAGGCAATTCACAATTGGAACCTATTGGTCCGGGTGCTTCAACACAAAAGGCTAAGGTCGCAGGAGGGGCAACAGGTACTGCGACACGTATTCCTGAATACCAGACAACGCTTAATGTGAGCTTAAAACTAAGAAATGTATTACAGTCTAGAGGGTATAAGGTTGTTATGATCCGTACAACCAATGATGTGAATATTTCTAATAGAGAAAGAGCTGAAATGGCTAATAATGCAGGCGCTGGTGCTTTTATTAGATTACATTGTGATGGTATTGATAATAGCGGTGTGACTGGTGCAAGTGTACAGGAACCAGCTAATGGAAATCCTTATATGAGTGCAGGTAATGTGTCTGCTTCACAATCTTTAGGAAGAACAGTGCTTAATCACTATTGCAATACTACAGGCATTAGAAATAGAGGAATGGCTGCACGTAATGACTTAAGTGGAATCAACTGGTGTAAGACACCTGTCTGCTTACTTGAAATGGGATTTATTTCTAATGGTGATGAAGATAGAAAACTCAACAACAGTGATTTCCAGCAGAAAATTGCGGAAGGTATTGCGAATGGTATTGATGCGTATTTTGGTCGATAATAATTGCATTCACGCCTATTAACTGTTTATAATGTTTTTTGATAAGGTTATCCTTATAGGATAACCTTGAATTTTAGAGTATATTCCTATTGGTTTAGTAGGGACAAGAGGTGAAATAATGGATAACATAAAAGCGATAGAACGTAGTATTATTACAAATTTTAGAAAACCTTTATGGCGTAGATTTATTAAGGGTATTCAGGATTATGAACTCATTGAACCTGGTGATAAGATTGCGGTATGTATTTCAGGTGGAAAGGATTCAATGCTTCTTGCGAAGCTATTACAGGAATTACAGAGACATGGAAAGTTTCATTTTGATTTAGAGTTCATCTGTATGGATCCAGGCTATAATCCTGCCAATAGAAAATTGATTGAAGAGAACGCAGAAGAGCTAGGTATTCCTATTCAGTTCTATGAGTCAGATATATTCAATGTCGTACATGGAATAGAAAAGAACCCTTGTTATTTGTGTGCAAGAATGCGTAGAGGGTTCTTATATAATAGAGCACAGGAATTAGGATGTAATAAGATTGCGTTAGGACATCATTATTCTGATGTCATAGAAACAATATTAATGGGTATGATGTATGGGGCTCAGATCCAGACTATGATGCCAAAACTTCATAGTAAGAACTTTAAAGGTATGGAATTAATTCGCCCTATGTATTTGATTCATGAAGAAGATATTATTGCCTGGGCTGAGAAGTTTAATTTAAAGTTCTTACAGTGTGCATGTCGTTTTACAGAAGAATCTGAAGCGCGTGGAGAAATTGAACATACATCTAAACGTGCAGAAACTAAGATGTTGATTAAGAAACTAAGAGAAATCAATCCTAAAGTAGAACAGAATATCTTTAAGAGTGTAGAGAATGTCAATCTTAAAACAATTATTGCCTATACTGACTGGGATGAATCAAAGAAGAGTTTTTTAGATTTCTATAAGGAGCAGGACTAATGGATGATCAGTTTACAAGATTAAGATGGGTGGCAGGTAATGAGTCTATTGATATCATGAAGACTAAACATGTTGCAGTGTTTGGTTGTGGTGGTGTTGGAGGCTATGTCATTGAAGGGTTGGTTCGCTCTGGTATAGGAACAATTGATGTATTTGATCATGATACAGTGGATATCACAAATCTCAATAGACAGATTATTGCTTTACATTCTACAGTAGGTAAGAAGAAAGTAGATATTATTAAAGAACGTATGTTAGATATTAATCCAAATTTAAATATAAATACGTTTGATACATTTTATTTACCAGAAAATGCTGATACAATAGATTTATCTCAATATGATTATGTAATTGATGCAATTGATACAGTAACTGCAAAGATAGAATTGATTAAGAGATGTACAGAATTGAATGTACCTATTATCTCTTCTATGGGCACAGGTAATAAGCTTGATCCTTCTCACTTACAGATTACTGATATCTATAAGACAAAGATTGATCCTCTTGCGAAAGTAATGAGAAGAGAATTAAAAGCAAGAAGAATTAAGAAGTGTTTAGTTGCTTATTCAGATGAGATTCCTGCAAAGACAGGACAGAGAACACCAGGTAGTAGTGTCTTTGTGCCAGCGAGTGCAGGATTAATGATTGCAGGATATGTGTTTCAATCATTGATAGGAGGATAATAGTATGGCTAAAGTTGCAGTTTTAATGGCAGATGGTTTTGAAGAAGTAGAAGCCTTAGGTGTAGTGGATATCTTAAGACGTGCAGAAGTGGATGTAGACACTGTTTCTATTAAAGAGGAGCAGGTTGTCATTTCTTCTAGAAACATTCCTGTACGTGCCGATAAGACACTTACAGACATGGATTATTATGATATGATTGTGATTCCTGGAGGAGCAGGTGCATGGACCTTAAGAGATGATGATCGTATTATTTCACTCATTAAGAAATATGATCATGAAGAAAGATATATTGCCGCTATATGTGCAGGACCTATGGCTTTAGGTAAAGCAGGTGTAATCACTAATAAGAAAGTCACTTCTTATCCAGGAGAAGAAATTGAAAGTTATTTACAAGCAGGTAAATATGTTGAAGAAGAAGTGGTTGTAGATGGTCATATTATTACAAGTAGAGGACAAGCCACAGCATTTGCATTTGCCTATAAGCTTTTAGATGTATTAGGTATTGATTCATCAAGCCTTAAGCATGGAATGTTGTATGATTTATACAGATAGCCTTTGTGCTATCTTTTTTTATTTAGGTATAAAAAAACGATCCCGAAGGATCGTAGTATTTAATATGGTGACCGGTACGGGATTCGAACCCGTGAATGCATGCGTGAAAGGCATGTGAGTTAACCGTTTCTCCAACCGGCCACTGGCGCTTGAAGAGGGATTTGAACCCCCGACCGATCGGTTAACAGCCGATTGCTCTACCGCTGAGCTATTCAAGCACTTCAGAATGCTTGTTTATATTACCATGCAGATACACCTTTTGCAACCCTTTTTTTTGAAAAAAATGCATTTTTTTGTATTTTTTATTCTAACCACCTGTTTTTAAACAAAAAAAATAAGATTTTGCAATGCAAAATCTTATTCGTATACACCACCATGACCCCATTTTTCAAATTCAGATATAGTAACATACTGATTAGAAGCTGGAATCTTAGTGATTTTTACTAATGCTTTAGTAAGTTCAGCTACAAACTGTTCCTTCTGTTCATCTGTATAATGACCTTTTAAGTATAATGTGATCATCATACAATTTGCTTCCTGGCCTTTAAAATAAATGAGCTGATTATCTTCAATATGAATCATGAATGTATCTACTGATTCACCAGGAAACATTGTAATTAACTTTCCTACAGTAGTTTTTAATTCAACTTCCTGAGAAAGAGTCAATGTCTTGTTTGTACGTAATGCTAAATATGGCATAATTCATTCTCCTTTACAATTCATGTTATACATTATTATACAACCTTTTTAAGAGATTTACTATATTTATGATTAAAGTGGTTACTGATAATTCCAGTATGGAAGATAGATCATGCATAACACATAAAGAAATATTTCCGCTTTATTTTAGTATATTCGTATTGTAAGCGTTGTGTATTTGCTCAAATGACACATTTTAACATTAAAATTTGACTAGAAATCTATATTTTTTAAAGAGTAGATGTTATAATCTAGAAAAGTGATAAAAAGGAAAAGCTAATAGATATAATTTTATATCTATTAGCAATTATGTCCGGAGGAGGAATTTATTATGAGAACATGGGTAAAACCATCAGTTTATGAAGAAAACTTAGCTGCAAATCAAAATGTAGCAGTCAGTGCCTGCATTGTAGGTAAGATTCAGTGCCAATACCCTGGTAATGGTTGGACAAATGGTAAAGAAGAATTTGATGATTATAACGGTCAAAAATCTGGATGGTATACAGACAGTGAACAAAGGTTACATGGTATTTGTGGTAATGATGCAGATATTTCATTTGCTGGTGCAACAGGTTCAGGTTATGAAAAAAATAATGGCGTAACTGATACAAGTCGTCCCATTTATAGCATTACAGGATATACTCCTGAAGTAGGAACTTATACAAATGTTACTTGGACAAGTAAGGATACAGGTACAGGATTAGTATATCATCATAAAGGTAGATTAAAAATTACTCAGATTGATGCAAACAGACCTAACCATTCATAAGGCTCTTAACACAGAACAAAATTGTTCTGTGTTTTTTTATGAGCTTGCAATTCATTACATATATATACTTTTAATTAGGTATACAAAAATATAAATTTAAAATAAATACATAATATATTGGTATTTTCTTAGAGCTCATTCATGCTTCTTCACAAAAAGACATATTACAGCATAAATGCTCTTTAAATCTAAAGAATTTTTATTTATGTAGTGGTATTATAAAGTGGAAATCAAAAATATCAAATCATTTACAAAAGGAGATTTAATTATGAAAACATGGATTAGACCAATGGTTGTTGAAGAAAACTTAGTTGCTAATGCACGTGTAGCAGAAAGTATATGTTACAAATTATCTTGTTTAGTAGGAGACGGGAAGCGCCCTCCTTATGGCAATCTATGGACAAGTACACAAACTCCCGGAGCTACACATTCATCATCAGGAACACCAAATACTTGCGCAGATCCAAATGCAAATAGAATTATTACTGGGGATGGCGGACTTTTCAAAGGATCAGATGTTGCTGAACATAATGGTCAACAGGGATGGATTAGCGGTTATATCGATAAACATATAGATTCAAATAACAACGGAAAAGTTGACGATGGTGAAGTTATTTATTGGCATACCACTAACAACGCAGGTACAACATGGAATCACTGGGGAAGAGTTAAACTTGCTGATGCAAATCATCCTAACCACTCATAAGACTCTCAACACAGAACATCCGTTCTGTGTTTTCTTATACTTAAAAAAGATGGTTTCCCATCTTCAAATAAGCTTATGATCTAAACAGTAGTGATAGACCCCATCTTCTGATACTGATAAACAGATATCATCCGCAATAGCCTTCACATTATCAGTCGCATTACCCATTGCGACTCCTGTACCCACTGCTTCCAACATTTCAATATCATTTGTACCATCTCCAAATGCAATGGCTTCCTCTGGTGTAAAATGATAATACTCTAATACCTTATGTATACCATTACCCTTTCCACTACCTGCTGGAATAATATCTACCGCCCTATTCCACCATGCTGTAATTTGTGCACCTTCTACATTCTTCATTAATGCATCATATTCATTCTCATATCCACCACACATGATTTGATAAATATCTTCATTCACAAAACTATCAAAGTCTTCTGCTACATTCACCTTCTGTTTAGAGAATGCATAATAATCATCTAAATCTTGATCTGTTCCATTGGCTTTACTGTCTTTTTTACTTGCAAGTGAAACAAATCTATTAATAGAAGAAGCATTCTCTATAATTCTTAATACATCCTCATGTGGGATCGGATGACTATATAAAACATGTCCTTCCTTATCAAAACAATAAGACCCATTAAAAGAAAGTATGGCATCAAAAGTTACTCCTTCAAAAGTAGGTACACTTAAAGGATGTCTCCCTGTCGCAATACATACCTTTATATTATTAGCCTGTAACCTCTGTAATGTTTCTATAGTAATATCAGAAACACTGCGTGTTTCCATATTGCTTAAAGTTCCATCAATATCAAAAAATGCAATCTTAATCATATCAAATCCTCCATGGATTCATTCTAACACAAAAAGAGAGGTTTACCCTCTCTTAGTCTAACTGTTGACAGAAATCTTTCAGAACTTTATATGATTCCTCGAGTGCTTTCTGCTCATCTTCTTTCATATTTATTTCTACTATTTCTTTAGCTCCTGTCTTATCAATAATAGTAGGAACACTTAAGAAGATATCATTCATACCATACTGACCATCTAAATGAACAGATACTGGATAAATTCTATTTTCATTAAAGAGAATAGATTTCACAATTGCGGTAGTTGCTGCCGCAATACCATAACATGTATTACCTTTACGGTTAAAGATCTGCCATCCATCTTCAATAACAGCATGTCTTAATGTTTCCTTAGTGGCATCCTTAGTACGTTCCGCATTATCTTTTAATACATCTTCTACACTCTTACCACCAATAGTGGCACTAGACCATGTCACCATTTCTGAATCACCATGTTCACCACATACATATGCTGATACACTCTTTGCATCTAAATGATACATATCAGCTAAACGACAAGATAATCTTGCACTATCAAGAGTTGTACCACTACCAATAACCTGGTTCTTTGGTAAACCTGATTCCTTCCAAGTAATATAACTCATAATATCTACTGGGTTAGATACGACAATAAAGATACCATTAAATCCAGACGCCATTGTAGAATTTACAATAGACTTAATAATCTTAATACTTGGTGCTAACATCTGTAAACGGTCATGAGAATCTTTAGGCATTGGTGCTGATGCTGTAATAATCACTACATCTGCATCCTTACAATCAGAATAATCCCCTGATTTTACTTTAATATTTCTATTCATGAAGTAAACTGACTGCTGCATATCTAATGCTTCACCATATGCTTTTTCTTTATTAATATCTATTAATACAATCTCTTCACAAAGTCCCTGGTTAATAATTGAGTAGGCAGTTGTAGCACCTACATTACCTAAACCAACAATAACTACTTTAGAATCCTTAAAACTCATCTTATTTTTTCCTCCTTGAATTGTTAATATTGTAGCACAACTGTCCTATCAAATGTATAATAATGACCAAGAGAGGTTCAAATATGAAAACAAAAGTACTTTTAAAAAAGGGTGAAGGCCGTACTATTAATGCAGGCGGTTTATGGATTTATGACAATGAAATAAAAGAGATACATGGACATTTCAAAAATGGTGATATTGTAGATGTATATGCCCATAATGAGTATCCATTAGGTAGAGGTTATATTAACCAGAATTCTAAGATTAGAATTCGTTTAATGACTAGAAATATTAATCAGGAGATTGATTCTGATTTCTTACGTATGAGATTACAGAATGCCTGGGATTATCGTAAGAAGACAGTAGATACATCTAGCTGTCGTATTGTGTTTGGAGATGCTGATTTCTTACCAGGTTTAGTAATTGATAAGTTTGAGGATATATTAGTTGTACAGTCTCTCGCATTAGGTATTGATGCCTTTAAGGAAGAGATTGTAGAACTTATGAAGGATATTCTACTACAGGATGGCATTACTATTAGAGGTGTATATGAACGTAGTGATGCCAAGGAACGTACTAAGGAAGGTATGGAAAGAGTCAAAGGGTTTATTGGTGAACCTTTTGATCCTCATATTGATATTGTAGAAAATGGTGTTAAGTATCATATAGATGTTGCAGAAGGACAGAAGACTGGTTTCTTCCTTGATCAGAAATATAATAGACTTGCAATACAGAAGTTATGTAAAGATGCAAAAGTATTAGACTGTTTTACTTATATTGGTACTTTTGCATTGAATGCCGGTATTGCAGGAGCTCAAAGTGTTTTAGGTGTGGATGCATCTCAATTTGCGGTAGATCTTGCGAATGAGAATTCTAAGTTTAATGGTTTAGAAGATACTGTTAAGTTTGAGTGTCATGATGTATTTGATTTCTTACCAGAATTAGAGGCTCAGGGAGAGTTATTTGATATGGTTATATTAGATCCCCCTGCTTTCACAAAGTCTCGTGCATCTATTAAGAATGCGATTAAAGGCTATCGTGAGATTAATATGAGAGGTATGAAATTAGTAAAAGATGGTGGATATCTGGCTACATGTTCATGTTCTCATTTTATGGACTATGATACATTTACTAAAACTATTGGACAGGCTGCAAAGCTTGTACATAAGAGATTAAGACAGGTAGAATTTAGAACACAGGCTGCAGATCATCCTATTTTGTGGAATGGTGATGAGAATAGCTATTACTTGAAATTCTATATCTTCCAGGTGGTTGATGAAAAGTAATGACTGGAAAAAGGCAGTAATGCTTGATTTAGCAGATGTAAAAGGATTTTGACATGCATAATAAATGATGTCAAAGCTATTTGATAGACAATAATGGGTGTTTTTCCTACAATAAAAGTGCAAGAAGGGACAGTGGTATGGAATATGATATCGGAAGTAAAATCAAGGCAGCACGAATTGAAAAAAAGCTGACGCAAGAACAGGTTGCTGAATTGTTGGGTGTGAGTCGCCAGACAATCTCAAATTGGGAAAACGAAAAGTCCTATCCAGATATCATCAGCGTCATTAAAATGAGCGAATACTACGATATCTCTCTTGACTATCTATTGAAGGGAGAAGAAAAAATGAAAAACTATTATGATTATCTTGAAGAAAGTACGAATGTTGTGAAAAGCAATACCAACAGAAACAAGATTGTTACGATTCTCTCCTATCTCTTGATTTGGGCGTATGCAATGATAGTATTCTGGTTTTTTACAAGTGGAAGTGATGCTATGGGTTACAGCTTGATGTTCCTTTGGTTTATTCTTCCTGTAACTACATTTATTGTATCTGTTGTGATTGGTAAAAATAACTTTTGGGGAAAAGGAAAATGGGCATTCACTCTTTTCTTTGGCGTAATGTATATGCTTGCTGAATATGGTACATTCAAAATAGCAAACAATATTGCTGTTAACAAACTGAATTCCCCTGAATTGGAAATGATTGTAGCTGGATCAATAATCTCTGCAATCGGTATGTTGGTAGGTTCACTGTGGAATAAGAAACATCACAATCAAAAAAATAAGTAACTAAAATAATTCCAGTTAGTTGATGAAAAGTAAGAAAGGGGCTGTAACGAATAGATAGTATTTACTATTACCCTGAGCGTTACAGCTCTTTTTCATATATATCAACCCAAAAAGGTTATTCACTAGTGCATGGTGAATAACCTTTTCATATTTCAGGCGCACTTAAAAAGAACCTGCCCTTTTCTTAAAAAATTTTATCAGCAGATATATCTTTTTCAAAAGAAATATTAAAATCTAGTAGCACATATGTCTGATATGCCGTATAGTATTGTTGGTATGTTTTCATGGTAGAATTAATGTACCATAAAAGGTGGACTTCGGTCCGCCTTTTACTGTTTCTGAAACTATAATGAGTTATTTACCCGTTACAGCCTCTTTTCAGTTATAACTTATATTTTTGGTTATTTTTCCTATTTTGTCAGTTATAACTGACAAAATTCAGATTTGTGCAAGAGATTTCAGTTATAACTGATAAAATAAGTTATACTTGATTCAGAAGATAAGTTTGATAGGTATTCAAAATCTAAGATTTATTTCTTCTTAGGGGAAAAATAATTGAGGCAAACAGTTCATGAAAATTATTTAATTTGATAACGTAAATGATACAAATATAGAGAGACAAATATTTTTTTTGGATTATGTCAACCGAAATTGATAATGTCTCAAAAATAATCAAACATTAGCACCGCAGCGGTGCTTTTGTTTTGCAGCATAATTCGCAAAGCTGGCTTTTCTCCATGGATGATTAATTGGAGGAATATACTTTTTCTTTTCTTTCTTAGGTGCCTCCTCAGGAGCATCAAATTCCTTTGATACTAGTTCATGTTCAGCTACTTCTTCCATCAGA
>OLIS01000789.1_pt1 | contig 24474 bp, 17 predicted proteins | sample 1601351 | NCBI WGS metagenome assembly OLIS01 (sample SAMEA2452122, study PRJEB22498) | human gut metagenome | biome: human feces; feature: human gut; material: feces | place: Australia | collected 2012
ACAATCTCACCATCTCAACACCTCACCATCTCAACACCTCACCACCTCACCATCTCAACATCTCACCACCTCACCATCACAGCATGTACTTCCTCAACCGCCGCCCTCGCGGCTTCCACCACACATTCCGCTTCTCAAGCGAGCAGCGCGACCTTCTTGACAACCTTCGTCGCGGCGTACCGCCCGAAGAGCTCGCCAAGCGCTCGCTTGTCGAAGCAGAGCCTCCGACGCGCCGGCGGAGCAGCAGTCAAGTGCGGCTGTTGGGCGTGCTGGCTGCCATAACGTTCCTGCTGCTCGCCGTCATGCTGCTTTCAGTACTGTAAGCATCCGGCAGACAGCCCCCAAAAACACACAGAAACAGGGTGTGCCTTAACTCGAATACGAGTTGTGGCACACCCTGTCTTCATATACCAACGGACAGCGTCCATTCAATCCATCCGCAATCAGCCTCAATTCATCCGTAATTTGCCTCCCCGGATATAGAGTCCCTTTGCAGGCACCGAGTTCAGTCGGACACCCTCTACAGAGTATATGGCATCGTCCTTCTTCTCCTCCGCTCCCACGGAGCTGATGCCCGTCTCTACACCGAAATAAGCGTCCATCATATCGAAACGTTCAGAATACCACTTCTCAACAAGTGCTATCTCCTTCGCGAGGTCCTCCACATAACAAGGCTTGATCTTCTGCTTGTTCCAATGCTCCACCATACGGCTCCACGCCCCGGTGTTGAGGAAGAGGTCGCGATAGTTCTCAAGGCGTCTGTTGATGCTCTCCTTCGAGAGTGCCGTTGTACGCAGCTCTTTCCATCGCGCCTTCAGCAACGCATTGTATTCTGCCTGTCCCTGGCATACACTGAACGGATAGAAGCCGCCGTTCTTCACTACATCCTTCGGATCCCAGGAGCTGTAGTTGCCGTCGTACTTGCTGCCGTCGTAAGAGCCACCGAGCGAAGTGTCGAGGTCCCACGGCGATACGACACACTTGCGGCGTGCCGCCTCTGTAGGATCGGCGTCGTCTATGTTCTTCTGTATATTACGTATAGAGAAGAAGTGGTTCTTGTTGCCCCAGTTGTCCTGTATGCACAGAGCCATCACATGCAACTGATAGTCAACGAGGTTGCTGAGGTAGAAGTACTTCCTCACATCGCTATAGCTATTGCGGTTGTCGAAGAGGTCGATGAGCGGCTGCCAGGCAGCCTCACACTCGTAGCCGTCCGGCTCCTTCAGCTCCCATGCGTTATGCCATGAGATAGTGCCGACAGTCCAGTCGGGCGTGAAGTTGCGCTCGTTCTGGTTGGCGATGTCAGACGTGCCGCTCTTGTAGAGCACGCCACACACCACGCCTTTCTTCTCGTCGTACTTCTTGAGCTGGAGCAGCTTGCGGTTGACAAAGTCGCTCAGACAGTATATACCCTTGTACTCGCCGTTAATGTACAGCTCTATGAACCTGCCTACCGTGCCGCTGCGTCCGCCGAAGTCGGTGGCATACGGCAGAGGCGACATCTCGTTCCACACGTCCATGCACAGACGATTACGCATACAGATGCGGTCGATAGCCATGGCGTCGAGTATCCACTTCGAAGCCGAACGCAAGCCGAGCAGCAAGGAGTCCTGGCTCTTCGAATAGTCGTCGGTGCGGAGCTTCATGTTCAGTGACGGCTTCACAAGATACTGCGTGGAGGTGGCTCCGCGAATACGGAACTTCGCCTTCAGGTCGATCTGTGCGCCGTTCTCATCGGTGAGCGACATCGTGCCTTTGGCGTACTCCATATCCTTGGTGATGCTACCATCGACCGTTATCTTCAACACGGGAAGTCTGTCGGCTGCAGCCACAGCAGCGCCGGAAAAGAGCACACACATAACAACAAGAAGCCGCTTGCAAAGAATTCTTCTAACATTCATAGACTTAATCGTTTAATAAGTTGTTAATACGCAATTATGCGTCAATTGCAAAGTTAGGAAAAAAAATCAAGACACAGAACTACAGAGCCTTAAAATATGGTACGGCATTGCCAATAATTGCACGGATTGTTTTGCTTTTATGGATTATAATCTCTAAATTTGCAACACGAAACATTCACAGTTACAGATAACGACATGAACGATATTATACAACTTCTGCCCGATTCGGTAGCCAATCAGATAGCTGCCGGCGAGGTGATACAACGCCCCGCAAGCGTGATAAAAGAGTTGGTGGAGAACTCCATCGACGCTGGTGCCACGCTGATAAACGTGGTTTGTGTCGATTCAGGACGCACCTCAATACAAGTGACCGACAACGGCAAAGGCATGTCAGAGACCGACGCACGCCTATCGTTTGAGCGTCACGCTACATCCAAGATACGCCAAGCCGACGACCTCTTCAACCTTCACACCATGGGTTTTCGCGGCGAAGCTCTCGCCTCTATCGCTGCCGTGGCGCAGGTGGAGCTACGCACCCGTCGCCCCGACGACGATCTCGGCACAGCACTCAGCATCGCCGGCTCGCGCTTTGTGTCGCAGGAACCCGTACAGTGCCCCGTAGGTTGCAACTTCACCATCAGCAACCTCTTCTACAACGTGCCCGTGCGCCGCAAGTTCCTCAAGTCGAACACCACCGAACTGAACAATATCGTCACAGCCTTTGAGCGCATCGCCCTCGTCTACCCCGACGTGGCGTTCACGCTCTATAACAACCAAACCGAGCTGTACAACCTAAAGGCAGGCGGACTGCGCCAACGCATCGTCGACGTAATCGGCAAGAAGATCAACCAACACCTGCTGCCGATAGACATCGACACCACAATGTGCAAGATTAGCGGATTCGTCGGCAAGCCCGAGTCGGCACGCAAGAAGGGTGTGCGACAGTTCTTCTTCGTCAATGGACGCTACATGAAGCACCCCTACTTCCACAAAGCCATTATGACCGCCTACGAGCGACTCGTGCCCGAAGGCGAACAGATACCTTACTTCATATACTTCACCGTCAACCCCACGGACATCGACGTGAACATTCACCCCACCAAAACCGAGATAAAGTTCGAAAACGAACAGACAGTGTGGCAGATACTCACCGCTGCCGTACGCGATGCCGTTGGCATGTTCAGCGATGTAACGGCAATAGAGTTCGACACCGAAGGAAAGCCCGACATACCTGCTCTGGGCACAATGCCACAGACAGGTGTCAGCGCGCCCAAGGTACAATACGACCCTACGTACAACCCATTCAACGAGACACCGGCAACACACTCAAATGCAGCCCCCGACAACTGGGAGCAGCTGTACGAAGGACTCGGCTCTGCACACACTCGCCAGCAACAGACACCATCACTCTTCGGCACCGACGCAGGAAGCGTCATACAGTCGCGTTCAAACGCTGCAAGCAAATCGTTCGCCGACAACGGCATAGTTCTATCGCAGAAGTTCGCACAAACAGAGGAGAGAAGCACTGTGCCAGAGGGGTCGACATCCGAAGCAACAACGCCCAAGCAAGAGACATCGCTACTTGAAGAGAAGTCGCCCACTCACTATCAGTACAAAGGACAATACATTATGACCGCCGTTAAGTCCGGACTGATGATTATCGACCAGTATCGTGCCCACACACGCATACTCTACGAAGGATATCTCGACCAAATGCAGAAGCACCGAGCAAGCTCGCAGAAGCCACTCTTCCCCGACACGATACACTTCTCGCCAGCGGATAAGGTGGTGGCAGAAGCCATTATGCCCGAACTACAGAACATCGGTTTCGAACTGACTCCGACAGCAGAGGGCGACTACAGCATCACGGCAGTGCCAAGCGGACTCGATGGACTCGACTATACCGCCCTGCTGCAAGACCTCGTAGCCTCAGCACGCGAGAAGACAACATCAGCTATCGACGACATCAACCACTCAATAGCCCTCGAACTGGCACGCAACGCAGCCGTCGCATACGGACAAGTGCTTACCAATGCCGAGATGGAAAACATCGTCAACAGTCTCTTCACGTGCTCCAACTTCAGCTACACTCCAGATGGCAAAAAGATTTTAACGATGCTCCATCAAAACGAATTAGAGCATTTATTCGGCACATAAAGTTACATAAACAATAAAAAAAACAACTATTATATGCTTTTTCTAACATAAAAAAGGATTACTTTTGTTTTTTTTTATTAACTTTGCAATTAAATAAAAAGGACTTGTTATGTCCATGACAACGTAATTAATTGGTTATTAAACAATAAAAGTTATGAAAAAGTTAATAATTGCATTAGCAATGTGTGGCTTATCAATGAGTGCCATGGCTCAGGAGACAACTGATCCAACACTCAAGCATAGCGTTGCAACAAATTCATTCTGGAGCAATTGGTTTCTTCAGGCTGGTGCTGACTGGAACGCATTCTACTCTAACGAGGAGCATGGCAGCGGTCTGAGCCGTAGTCCGTTCAAGAAATTCCGCGCTGTTCCTGGCTTCTCTGTAGGCGTAGGTAAGTGGTTCACACCTGGTCTCGGTCTGCGCACTAAGTTCAGCGGCGTATGGGGTCGTACAGTGGTTGACGAGCACAAGCACAAGAACAACTATTGGACACTCAACGAGCACATTCTCTTCAACCTCAGCAACATGTTCTGTGGTTATAACGAAACACGCGTATGGAACGCCATTCCGTTCTTAGGTGGTGGTATCAACCGCAACTGCTCATACGACCGCTACAACATGAACCTCGCAGCAGGTTTCCTCAACACATTCCGCCTCTCAAAGCACTTCGGTCTCTACCTCGAGCTCGGTTGGACATACGCAGAGTCTGACTTCGACGGTGTAGAAGCAGGTGGTACATCTCAGAAGTCACTCTGGGAGGGCAAGGACAATAAGTTCTATGCAGAGGTTGGTATGCAGTTCAACCTTGGCAAGTCTACATGGAGCAAGACTCCGGACGTAGACGCTATCAAGGCACTCTCACAGTCGCAGATTGAAGCTCTCAACGCTGAGCTCAACGACGCTAAGGCAGAGAACACACGTCTGAAGAGCCTTCTCGCAGCAAAGAAGGACGAGCCAGTGGCTAAGAATGACGTTAAGACATACACCAACACTCCGTTGTCAGTATTCTTCAATATCAACAAGGCTACTATTGCTTCACGCAAGGACCTCGTAAACGTTAAGAATTTGGCTGAATACGCTAAGGACAACAAGGTTAACCTCGTAGTAACTGGCTACGCAGACAGCTCTACCGGCTCTGCTGCTTACAACAAGAAGCTCTCTGAGCGTCGTGCAGAAACAGTTGCTAACGAACTCGTTAAGATGGGCGTTAGCCGCGACCAGATTACAACAGAGGGTATGGGTGGTGTTAAGGAACTCTCACCAGTTTCTTACAACCGTCGCGCCACTGTTAAGATTGCCGACTAATCATCGGGCATAAACATCGCAATCGTATAATTACGACATACGGGGCATTCCGCTAAGGAGTGCCCTTTTTTCATACCTTATCCGCAACAATAGAATGGAACATCTACCAAAGAGCAATATTTTTGCAACCAATCAATTAATATGTCAGAAAAGATGTGTAAATTTGCGGACAACAGCTCCCACAACGTGGGAACACGGCAATAAAACCACTATATAACAATAGGTATAGATGAGATATTTGAAAACAATTAAACAGGTGCTCGCTGCTGTGGCAGAACCTTTACGCCGTAACTGCACGTTTGCAGTGTTCATGTACCTACTCGGCTGCATAACGGCATGGGCTACGCTGCCCAACGTGCGCGGAGCACACCTCTACGACAACCTCTACCTCGAGTTGTTCCTCGATGTCTATGTGCTCACGCTGATACTCACCCTCTTACCGCGCAAGGTGATGATATGGGTGCGTGGCTTCTTCTACGTCGTTCTGTACGCCACAGCAGTGGTGGATGTCTACTGCTTCGTGAAGTTTCAGTCTACACTGACCCCGACGATGCTGCAACTCGTCGGTGAGACCGACTCGCGCGAGTCAGGCGAGTTTCTGCGCTCGTGCGTGTCGCCCGATGTGCTGATGAGCGATGTGGGCTGGGTGCTGCTATTGCTGTTCGTGCACGTGCTCACGGCACTGCGCCTACGCTTTCCCCACTTCATTCCACGTCGTTGGCGCGAACTTATCAAGTCGATATGGCTGCGCACCTGCGAGCTACTGCATCGCACACGCCCCATTATAGGCACAGCCGTGCTTACGCTGCTCGTATGGTCGGTGTGCTCAAGCGCACATAACAAGGCTGCTATGCACAAGCTGATGTCGGGCACCACAATTGGCGAGGTGGAACACACGCTCACCGAGAATGATCACGCCGTACTCTACCAACCTGTCTACCGACTCGTGTTCAGCATCTACGCCAACACGCTCACAGCGAAACAGATCGATCGTCTGGTGCGTACGGCAAAGACAGTGACGGTCGACTCATGTTCGTTCCGTTCGCCTAACATCGTGCTTATCATTGGCGAGAGTTTCAACCGCCACCACTCGTCGCAGTACGGCTACGTCATGCCCACCACGCCACGCCAACAGAAGTTGGAGCGGCAAGGCAGGTTAGTGAAGTACACCGACGTGGTGTCGCCGTGGAACCTCACGAGCTTCGTGTTCAAGCACCTCTTCTCGCTCTACTGCGTAGGCGACAAGGGCGAGTGGTGCGACTATCCGCTCTTCCCCGAACTGTTCCGCAAGGCTGGCTACCACGTGACATTCCTCACCAACCAGTTCCTGCCGAAGGCAAAGGAGGCGGTGTACGACTTCAGCGGAGGCTTCTTCCTGAACAACCCGAAGCTGAGTGCGGCACAGTTCGACACGCGCAACACGCAGCTCCACCGCTACGACGAGGACTTGCTGAAGGACTACGACGAGCTGAAGGGACAGAACACAGAGAACAACCTCATCATCTTCCATCTGTTAGGGCAACACGTGGCGTATCGCCAACGCTCGCCGAAGGAGCATAAAAAGTTCCGTGGCGACGACTACAAGGAGATAAAACCGCATCTGAACGCACGCGAGCGTCAGACGCTTGCCGACTACGACAACGCCATTCTATACAACGACTCGGTTGTGACGGAAATAGTGAAGAAGTTTGAGAACGAAGATGCCATCGTGATTTACGTGCCCGACCATGGAGAGGAATGTTACGAGGGCGACATGCACTTCTTCTGCCGTATGCACTCGGCGAAGATAGATGCCCGTCTGGCTCACGCCGAGTTCGACATACCGATGTGGATATGGTGCTCGCGTCAGTATATCAAGAAGCGTCCGGAGGTGTTCCGCCAGGTAGTGAACGCTCGCAACCGACGCTTTATGACCGACGCGCTCGCGCACATGCTGCTCTACCTCGGCGGCATTCACGCCCGCGACTACAAGGAGCAGTACAACTTGCTGTCGCCCGAATACAACGAGAGCCGCCCGAGAATATTAAAGAACACTACGGATTACGACAAACTTTAAACTCAAAAATGCTTACCCGCACAGAATGTTCCGCCATGCGCGGACTCGCAATAATAGGAATCTTCCTGCACAACTACTGCCACTGGCTCGGCTTCGCCGTAAAGGAGAACGAGTACACGTTCACGATGTCGAAGGCAAGCAGTCTGATGCAGGCTATCAGCAACCCCGACTGGAATCTGCCCATCCACCTCATATCGTTCTTCGGCCACTATGGTGTGCCGGTGTTTCTCTTCCTCTCTGCTTACGGACTCGTGATGAAATACGAGAAGCGCGGCGGACTCGCGAAGAAGCAGACCGACGTGCTGCCGTTCCTGAAGCACCACTACATGAAGCTCTTCAAGATGATGATTGTGGGCTTCGTGGCGTTCACCATGGTCGATGCCGTCACGCCTGGGGCGCATAAGTATCACGTCGTGGACATACTCGGACAGCTCTTCATGTTCAACAACATGATGCCCGACCCCGACCATGTCATCTGGCCCGGACCCTACTGGTTCTTCGGACTGATGATGCAGCTCTACATCGTCTATCGACTGCTGCTCTGGCGCAAGGGCGACATCTACGCTCTGCTGCTTGTTGCCTTATGCTGGGCGATGCAGGCATTCTGCGCCCCCGAAGGCGAGACGCTCAACTGCATACGCTACAACTTCATGGGCGGTGCGTTGCCGTTCTGCGCCGGACTGCTCTACGCACGCCACGGCAGAGAGTTGACGCACGGCGTGCGAATGACCGTAATGGTTCTGTCGGTTGTGGCAGTATTCTTCTTCAGCTTCAACTTCCACACATGGCTGTGGGCACCGCTCTTCGTGTGCATCGCTACGATTGGCATCGTGAAGTTGCTGCCGAAGACCGCGAACGAATGGATAGCATGGGTAGGCACAATCTCTGCCGCTCTCTTCGTGCTGCATCCGCTCACACGAAAGATATTCATACCAATCTCGCGCCACGGCGACGTGTACACGGGTCTGCTGCTGTACATCGTGGCATCGATAGCATTGGCATGGTTCTACCATAATTTCAAGCTACGCAATGAAGATACCAAGCATTGAGTTAGGAAACATATCGCGATTTCGCGCCGAACAGATGGGAGCAGCAATGCTCTTCGTCATTCTGTTCCATGTAGCACTCGACCGCGGCGACCCGTTCTACGGGCTGCGTCGCTGCGGCAACGTGGGGGTTGATATCTTCCTCTTCCTGAGTGGCGTGGGTCTGTGGTTCGCGTGGACAAAGACGCCGTCGGTGAGCCATTTCTACCGCCGCCGACTCATCCGCATACTGCCCACATGGCTCATCTGCTCCACGGCGTTCTACCTACCCGACTACCTCGGAGCGCAGCGGTTCTCGAAGAACGTGGTCGACTTGCTCGGCGACATAACCATCAACTGGGACTTCTGGCTGCACGACGAACTGACGTTCTGGTACGTGCCAGCCATCATGCTGCTCTACCTCATCGCCCCATGGTATATGCGCCTCATCAGACGCTACCCCACCTATCGCTGGCTGCCGTTGCTTATGGTGGTGTGGTGCGTAATGGTGCAGTGGGTACTGCCGATACATGCCGTCGTGGGACACTTGGAGATATTCTGGAGTCGTGTGCCCATCTTCTTCATCGGCATCAACATGGGCGAGATGGTACGCTCGCGCAGGCAGCTGCCGCCCGACGCGGTGTGGCTGCTGCTCATCACGTTCCTCATGACGTTCGGCACGTGCCTCTACCTTGAGCAGGTGCGCCACGGACTCTTCCCGCTCTTCGTGGAGCGTATGCTGTACATACCGTTCACGGTGTGCAGCGTGCTCGTGATGAACCGCATCTTCCGCCGCACACCCGAGTGGCTGAACCGCTCGTTCCGCATGGTAGGTATGCTGAGCCTCGAAGCTTATCTCATACATATCCATTTCGTACTGGTGTATGTGCAACCCATGGGCTTTGGCTATTGGGGAACGTTCGCCGCAACAGTGGCTATCACGCTGCCTGCAGCGTGGGTGCTGCAGAAGGTGACGAGTTTCGCCCTGAAGCTCTGCACCCAAAAGTAATGTCAACATATCAACATCTCACCACCTCAACATCTCACCACCTCACCATCTCAACCCCTCAACACCATCTCAATATGATAAAAAACATCTTGCGCCTTACGCGCCCTAAGCAGTGGATAAAGAACTTCTTTGTTTTCATCCCAATGTTCTTCGGTGGCGAACTCTTCAATATCAACTCGATAGAACTCGTGACGCTCACCTTCTTCGCCTACAGTTTCGTAGCATCGTCGATATACTGCTACAACGACATCGTGGACGTTGATGCCGACCGCAACCACCCCGTGAAGTGCCACCGCCCCATTGCGTCGGGTGCTCTGTCGATACGCATGGGCTACACACTGATGATAGCGATGTTCGTGCTCGGCATCGGTGTGGCATTGCTCTTGCCGCCTGAGGTGATGAGCAACGTCATGGCAGTCATCGTGTTCTACTACGTGCTCAACCTCGCCTACTGCTCCAAGCTGAAGCAGTATGCCATACTCGACGTATGCATCGTGGCGTTCGGCTTCGTACTGCGCATCCTCGCTGGAGGCTTCGCCTGCGAGCTGCCGCTGAGCAACTGGATTGTCATCATGACCTTCCTGCTCACGCTCTTCATGTCGTTCGCCAAGCGCCGCGACGACGTGCTGCGTATGAACGAGACGGGCGAGGCACCGCGCAAGAACACCGTGCGCTACAACCTCACGTTCATCAACCAAGCCATCACCATCACCGCCTCCGTCACGCTCGTCTGCTACATCATGTACTGCGTGTCGCCGGAAGTGGTAGAACGCTTCCAGACACCCTATCTCTACCTCACATTCGTCTTCGTGCTCATCGGTCTGCTGCGCTACATACAGATAGCAGTGGTCGACCAGAAGAGTGGCGACCCCACAAAGATCATTCTGCGCGACCACTTCTCGCAGATTATCGTGGTGGCGTGGTTGCTCACGTTCCTGCTCATGATATACGTTATATAATATGAAACGACTCTACGCATTCGACTTCGACGGCACGCTGACGACGGCGGACACGCTGTTGGTGTTCATACGCTACGCCTGCGGCACATGGCGCTTCATCGTGGGGTTCCTGCTGCACAGTCCGCTGCTGGTGCTGATGAAGCTGAAGCTCTACCCCAACTACCGCGCCAAGCAACGCATCTTCGCGTGGTACTTCCGCGGCATGGAGCTGAAAACGTTCGACGCGCTGTGCCTACAGTTCGCTGAGCGCAACGCCTGCTTGATAAGACCGAAGGCGAAGGCATTGCTCGAACGCCTTTTCAGCGAGGGCGAGAGCGTGTGCGTGGTGAGCGCGAGCATCGACAACTGGGTGCGCCCGTTCTTCACGAACATGGCAACGAATAGCCGGTCGAACTTCTGTGTGCTCGGCACGCAGGTGGAAGCGGACGACAACGGACTGCTCACCGGACGCTTCCTCACGAACAACTGCTACGGAGCGGAGAAGGTGGAGCGACTCTGCAAGCAATATCCCGACCTGACCGTACACCGCAACGACTACGTCATAGAGGCGTTCGGCGACAGCAGGGGCGACCGTGAGCTGCTTACCTTCGCCGATAAAGCCCACTTCAAGCCGTTCAGATAGACAATTAGGTCAATAAAGTTTCGATTACGAGCATCTGCGTCGACCGATGCGGACATCTGCGTCGACCGATGCGGACATCTGCGCCGACCGATGCGGACATCTGCGCCGACCGATGCGGATGTCTGCGCCGACCGATGCGGATGTCTGCGCCGACCGATGCGCGACATCAAAGTAAAACAATAAAACACTACTACTTTAAATAAACAACGACATATAAGCATGATAGACAAACAGAAACTTGGCGAAGTGATACGCTTCGGCATCGTCGGCGTGTTGGCAACCATACTGCAGTACGCCATCTACTGGCTGCTCATACGCTGGCTCAACCCGAGCGTGGCGATGACCATCGGCTATCTCATCAGCTTCTCGTTCAACTTCGTGGCGTCTACACGCTACACGTTCCGCGTGAAGGCATCGGCAAAGCGTGGTGCAGGCTTCGCCTTCTCGCACGCTGTCAACTATGTGCTACAGATGCTCACGCTCAATCTGTTCCTATGGCTGGGCATACCGAAGCAGTGGGCACCTATCCCGATGTTCTGTATCTGCGTGCCCGTGAACTTCGTGCTCGTGAGATTCTTTTTAAAAGTAAAAAGGTAAAAAAGTAAAAGAGTAAAAAGTAGGAGGTATGGGCATCTTGCCCATACCACGCACCCACAAAAACATATTTTTAAAAGTAAAAAGAGCCCCTCCCAACCCTCCCCGTCGGGGAGGGCTTAGGATTTCCGATATTCCCCTTGGCTTAGAAAGGCCTAAGAAGGCTTAGTTCGGCTTAAACGCCGCCTTAGACAGGCTTAGTTCGGCTTAAGCGCACCCCTCCCTCGGTTTAAAAGCAAAGAAAACAACAAAACAATATGAATACCAACTCTCTCCTCAGTGCGTTCCGCCTCTTCCGCGTGAAGCGCGAAGAACGCCCGTTGGCGACGGTGATGCTCCTGGTGTTCCTTGCGCTCGACGCCCTCGTCATCTGCAAGTACTACGACGTGTTCACACCGCAGACCACCTACTACTGGCATCTGTTCATCTCGAAGTTCCACATCTCGGGCTTCGACCCCATCACGTACAGCGTGGTGAGCAACTGGACGGCTGGCTATAACGTCTACCGCCATCCGCTGCTGGCGTTCTTCATGTACGTGCCCTACCTCATCAACCAAGGACTGATGTGGCTCACGGGCATCAACTGCGCCATCTTCATCGTGTCGGCGATACAACTGTTCGCGGCGTTCTACTCGATGCTCTTCCTCTACCGCATCTGCCGCGAGGTGGTGGGCGTGAGCCGCACCGACTCCACACTGCTCACCGTCTTCTACTTCGGCTTCGCCTTCGTGATGCTCTCGACGATGGCGCCCGACCACTTCGTCATCTCGATGATGCTACTGCTCTTGGCTCTCTACGTGTCGGGCAAGCTGATACTGAAGGGCAAGAAGCTGAGCGGATGGCAGGCGGTGACATACTTCTTCATCACCGCCGGCACATCGCTGAACAACGGACTGAAGATATACCTCTCCGAACTCTTCGTCAACGGTTGGCGCATACTGCGTCCGAAGTTCCTCTTCGGTTGCATCCTGCTGCCGGCTGCCCTCACATGGGGCGTGGCACGAATGAGCTACGACCACATCGTCTGGCCGCGCGACGTGGCGGCAAAGGCTGCCCGCGAGAAGGCGAAGGCGGAGAAGGAGGCTAAGCGGAAGGCGGAACAGGCGGAGCAGGCACGCCGCGACTCCATCGCTTTCGCTGCGTTCACCACGGCGCAGCAGGACTCTGCCATAGCTGCCAAGGCTGAGCGCGACTCCATAAACAAGGCGAAGGCGGCTGCGGCGAAGAAGAAAAAGCGCGTGCGCAAGAACGGCAAGCCGATAGCCAACGGCGAGTTCATCAGCTGGACCGACGTGACGACCTCGCGTTCGGAGTCGATAGTGGAGAATCTCTTCGGCGAGTCGATACAGCTGCACCAAGACTATCTGCTGGGCGACGTGCTGCGCACACGCCCGATGATGGTACACTACCGCTACGCTTTCAACTACATCATTGAGGGCATCATCGCTCTGCTCTTCGTGCTCGGCATCTGGGCAGGCAGACGGTCGCGCTTCTTCTGGCTCGCCATGTCCTACTTCGCCCTCGATATGGTGCTGCACGTGGGTCTGGGCTTCGGCATCAACGAGGTGTACATCATGTCTGCCCACTGGATATACATCATACCGATAGCCGTGGCGTTCCTGCTGAAGGCTACCGAGAAGCGCCGCAAGGCTCTCGCGCTGAAAGGGCTGATAGCTGCGCTGGCTGCATATCTGTGGATATGGAACGTGTCGCTCATCGTGCAGTATCTCTTCTTCTAACAACATATCGTAGAAACATAACATGCAAATACTTCGCAAAGAAGAACGCCCCATAGCCGGCGTGGCACTCGTAGTGTTCGCTGCGCTCAACGCCCTGCTCATCGCCAACCACTGGCAGTCGTTCACACGTGGTGCGCACGTGGGCTTCTGGTCGGTGTTCTACAACCACCTGAACATGTCGGGCTACGACATCTTCTCGCTGATATTCATCTCGTGTATGCGCCTACATTGGAACACGCTGCGCCATCCATTGTTCGTCGTCGTGCTGCTGCCGCTGTTTTGGCTGAACCGCCTGATAATGCCGCCGACGGAGTTCAACGCCGCGGTGCTGCTAATGGCAGCACTGTTGGTAGCGGCTGACGTGTGGGGAGCGGTGCTGATGCACCGTCTGCTGCGCGACGTGGTGGAGGTGCGCCGCGTGGATGCCGCCCTGCTCACGGCGTTGTTCTACGGCTTCGCACACGTGATGATAGCCACCATGGTGCCCGACCATTTCGCTCTCTCGCTGCCCTTGCTGCTGCTCACGCTGCTCATAGCAGGGCGTAAACTGAAGGAGGGCAAGCCGATGAAGCTATGGCAGAGCGCACTGCTCTTCTTCCTCACGGCTGGCGTAACGCTCACCAACGGCGTTAAGGTGGCGCTTGCGGCTTGGTTCGTAAACGGCAGAAAGGTGTTCGCGTGGCGCAGCATCGCAGCGTTCGTGGTGCCGACACTGCTGCTCGGTGCTATCTATGTCTGGCAGCAGGATGCCATCGTGGCTCCGCAGGAGCGGAAGATAAAGCGCATAGAGGCGGCAGTGGCGAAAAAAGACCCTGCACGCATAGCGAAGCTGAATGAACATAACGACTTCGTGAAGCAACAGAACGGCGAGGCTCTGACCGAGAACGTGCCGCTGCTTGAGTGGAGCGACATAACAACCGACCGTTGGCAGTCGGCAGTGGACAATCTGTTCGGCGAGTCGCTGCAGCTCCACCGCGACTATCTGCTTGAGGACGTGCAGCAGACGCGCCCCGTCTTCGTGCAGTACCGCTCCGCGCTCAACTACGTTGTGGAGGCGTTGCTCGTCGTGCTTCTCGCCGTCGGTGCGTGGACGGCACGCCGCGAAAAGTTCTTCCTAATGGTGCTCGCGTGGTTCGGCTTCGACATGCTCATGCACATGGGCTTCGGCTTCGGACTCAACGAGGTGTACATAATGACAGCCCACTGGGCGTTCATCATCCCCATCGCCGCCGGCTACATACTGCGCCGCAGCAACAGCATGGCTCCAAGAGTGCTCGTAGCGGCACTCGCCGTGTGGCTCTGGGCGTACAATGCAGCAATTGTTATTGATTATTTATGTTGAAATGGTGTTGTGTTGAGGTGTTGACATTAGATGTTGAAGTGGTGAGATGGTGAGATGGTGACATTACTATATCAAATCTCGACACCTCAACATCTAATCTCAACACCTCAACATCTCAACACCTCAACACCTCAACATCTCACCACCTCACCACCTCAACATCTCAACATCTCAACATCTCAACACCATATCCCCATGCGAACATTCCACCTCATAACCCACTTCTCGCTTGGCGGTGCCGAACGCGTAGCCGCCAACATCGCCGAGTCGCAGACGCACGGCATGGAGTATCATGTCGTAGAGATAATGCGTGGACGCACCGCCTACACGCCGAAGTTCATCGCCGAATTGGAGCAAGCCGGTGTGCGCTGCCACCGCTCGTGGATGCCCGACGTGAGCTTCCACTTTCTCTTCGAGCGCATCGCCGCAATGCTCTTCCCCCTGCGTATGCTCTACATCATGCTGCGCTGGCGGCCCGACGTGATACACACGCACACCGAGACCCCCGACCTTGCGCTCTACGTGTTCAGCCGCCTGTTTCCGTTCATGCTGCGCCGTGTGAAGATAGTGCGCACCATACACAACACGCGTCTCTGGACGGGTCTGCCACGCACCGCCCAGTGGGTGGAGGCGTTCTTCAAGAGTCTTGGCGCCAACATCGCCATCTCCGACTCCGTGCGCGACAGCTATGCCGAACGCTTCGGCGAGGTGCCACCTATTATTAATAATGGTGTGGCGGAGGTTGGGCAGAAGGATTATTTCAACACCTCAACACCTCAGGGGGTGCACTTGTCTCAAGTGCACCAACAACACCTCAACACCTCAACATTCAACACTCAACACTCAACCAATCTCAACACCTCAACATTCAACACTCAACACTCAACCAATCTCAACACCTCCGCTCGGCTTTTGCCGCTTGCCAGAGCAAGAACATCTCAACACCTCAACATCTTGTTCGCCGGTCGCCTTGAGCCTCAGAAAGGCATCAGTGTCCTCTGCGAGGTGCTGAAGATGCTTGCAGGCGACGCACGCTACCACTTCACCATCGCCGGCGACGGCTCGCAGCGCACACTCGTAGAGCAGACCCTCGCGGACATAGCATCATCAGGAAAACCCCTCAACGCGCAGCTCGTGCCCCCAATATTCGGACTCGCCGGCTACATGCAGTCGTTCGACTATCTGTTCATGCCGTCGGAGTTCGAAGGATTGAGTATGCTCTCTATGGAAGCGAGCCTCAACCGCCTACCCGTCATCGCCAACGCCTGCCCCGGACTCGCCGACACGCTGCCCACCGACTGGGCACTGCTTGCGCACAACAACAGCCTCAACGACTACCGCCGCATCTTCGACCTGCTGCCCACCGCCGACCACGACGCACTCACGCAGCAAGCCTACGACTTCGCCAAAGACCGCTTTTCTGTGCGCACGATGCAGGAACGCTACGAAGCGTGGTATAAGGCGACTGGTAGATCAGCGGAAAAGACTGGAAGATAGGATGGTAGATAATGCGTTTTTCAGAATATCTCCCATCCTTTATATTGCTCATAGCGTGAGGGTTAGGTCAGAAAATGGAAGATATGGAGGATTTTTTCGTATACGCAATATTAATAGAAAGAAGTTGTAGCAGAAGCAGAACTTACAGCAATAAGATGGTGTGCAAAACTACAAAATAGAGGCGGAGGACTAACCGTAGGAGGCTACGGCATTCCTGCCGTAGCCATTGCAAATAGTCGTAACGATTTGTATTTCTGTTGTTAATGGCTACGGCAAGAATGCCGTAGCCTCCTACGATTTGAACCGTTTACTATTCTATTTTCTAAATAATATAGTTTTGACACGCTCTCTCCGTATATGTTCAGTGGTTACTTACACAATACGTAAAGCAACACGAGTATCGCCAACTTCACGATAACGCTGAACGTGAGTTGCTTCTGGCGCAACGTTAGGCACAGATACAATGTATATACGCCTAAAACGAAGCCTACAGCCAAGGCAACCAGTGTGTAAACAGACATTTGGAAGTGGTTCACGGCAACAGTTACGAATGACAATGCCGAAAAGAAGTCGACACCTTTCATGAACTTTGTAATGCTCGCAGGCTTTTCGCCCTCACTATCCTTAGACTTGCCTTTCGCCAACGCACGCTTCGCCTTAAAGTCGACAAAAAGCAACAGCGCGAGTAAAAGAGCAAACAGGATAATTACATAATAAAACATCTCATTTCTTTCCATTGCACAAATAGTAAAATTCTCGGTTGCAAATATAAAGATTTAAACTATAACAACCAATAGTTATTCTTATTTTTTTAACAATCTAAATGTATCTAACACACATTGTTATGCTTTATTACGATTCTTGCAAAATCATACATTTATGAATATAATCGATTGTAAAATATTCTGCCTAAAGCAAGGATACATTGTTTTTTATTTGTACCTTTGCAACGTCTATCGTAGAGATTGCTGCTTGAATTTGCAACACCCGGGTATGCAGTCTCTACATATACATTTTTTGAGCGATCCGGCTCCGCCTACTTCAACAAATCAAAACATCTTGATTGCTCAGAATTTTTAAGTATTACTAACTACAAGTGTTGCAAAACAAAAGACAATGAGTATTCGTTATCTACTTTCATTGGCTCTGTTAGCTATTGGGGGGGGGTAGTTCTTCCTGGGCGCAGACCAGTGACATCAAGACCTCGGCGAATCTGAACAATCCCGAGAGAGTGTACACCATCAGCAACTGCAACGGACTGATGATGACTCCGTACACATCGCCTACACGTACAAACGAGAATGCAGGCAAGTTCGCCTTCTATGCTGCAAGCACAGAAGGTCAGTATCTCATCTACAACGTCGACAGCAAGGTATGGGTTTCGTACGACAAAGCCTACAGCTACAGCAACGGACCAGGCAAGGCAAAGCTCATCAGCGACAAGGCGAGCGCACAACCGTGGAAGGCTACTAAGACAACAGCGCAGAACGGCACAGCAGCTTACGAGTTCCAGCCGATCACCTCTACCGGCAAGGCAGACAAATACATGAACTGGCACGGCGGCATCGACTTCAACCCCGTAGACAACAAGACCATCACCGTGGGTCTGTGGCAGGACAACGGCAAGCAGGACAACGGCAGCGCATGGGTACTGCAGGAGATGGTGTCGAACACGTACACCGTTAGCGGCGCAAGCGTCACTATCAACGGCAAGACATACAACGACGGCGATAAGATTACTGTGAGCGGATCGTTGCTGCCAAGCGACGTGACCGCGCCCGAGAAGGACGGCAAGTTCGCCACCGTACAGATCGACCCAGAGACGAAGACCATCACCGTAACCTACTACGACCTGCCACAACTCGAGGACAGCGAGCCGTACACCAACGCATGGCTCTACCCGATACAGCAGGAGAAGGTTGGCGACGCAACAGCATGGAAAGATAATAACGTTTACACATTGGGCAACAAGGTGCTTCAGGCAAGCTTCCTCAACACCGAGAAGGCTATCTACTTCCTCGGCTCTAAGGCTATGAACCTGGTGGCTGGCACAGAGCCTTTCTACGTGAGCTTCGGCTCGGGCGTGAGCGTGGCTGCAAGCCAGATGACACTCGGCAAGGTGGAACTGGTAGACCTCGCTGCCGAACCGAACGCCATCCGCGGCGTGAAGCACTATGCAGGCAAGGCTCTGCAGGCTAACTACACATACTCGTACAACGGACAGCAGATCAGTATCGTATGGCGCGCCGTGCTGCGCTCTGGCAGCCATTACCTGCGCACCGAGATGGAACTCACCGGCGTAGACAACGTGGATATGTTCAGCATCATACCGATGTCGTACAAGGTGGACACCAAGGCAGCGGGCAGCAAGCCGAGTGCCATCGGCAACACACGTGGCAAGGTGATTCTGAACGACAAGATATTCGCAGGTCTTGAGACTCCTACCGCATTCAACACCGTAGAAGACGTGGCTAACACCGACTACTCTGTAATTCAGGGTATGTGGAGCCGCCACACTACTCTGAAGAAGGGCGAGACATGGAAGGTGTCTGCCGTCGTAGGTCTCATCGCGCAGGACGGCAAGCAGAGCTCAAAGAACATACGCGAGACACAGAAGCGTCGTTCGTTCCTGGCTTACTCTGAGCGCGAGCGTGCAGTGCCTTGGCGTGCTAACCCATGCTACATCAGCTGGTATGAGCTCAACATCGACCGCAACAATGCGGCTCCGGGCAGAGAGTATACAAACATGACTGCCGACGGCGTGCTCGACGTAGTGGCACACTGGAAGAGCAGCCTCTGGGACCGCTACAACGTGGCTCCGAAGAACTTCGTAATCGACGACGGATGGGACAACTACGGTACATGGACATTCCACAGCGGTTTCCCAAGAGAGATGCGCGACATAGCTTCACAGGCTGCCGAAATGGGCGCAAGCGTAGGTGCTTGGCTCGGTCCGGTAGGCGGCTACGGACAGAGCGGCGAATATCGTCGCAACTACTGGAAGAACAACGGCGGAATGCAGCTCTCTAACCCTAAATACTACGATACATTCCTCGCAGCAGCTACAAACCTCGTGAAGAACCAGCACGACGAGAACGGCAAGGGCTCGTTCGGCTTCTTCAAGTTCGACGGCATCTCTGCTCAGGGTACAGCCGTAGGTCCTGACCCAGGCGACACCGGCAACGAGAACGCTGAAGGCATCATCCGTATGGAGCAGTACATCCGCGAGAACCTCAAGGAGGACATCTTCTTCAACACTACAGTAGGCACATGGGCTTCACCGTTCTGGTACAAGATTACCGACGCGACATGGCGTCAGGATGCCGACTGGAAGAAGATTGGCACCAACCCGAACGACCGCGAGGCATGGATCACATACCGCGATATGCAGGTGTACAACATCTACGTTACCGACTCTCCTCTGTGTCCAATCAACACCTTGATGACTCACGGCTTCATCCTCACCGAGCACGGCGACGTGAGCAAGAACATGAACTACGAGAACGCTCTCAACGAGTTGCGCTGCGCATTTGCTTGCGGTAGCGGCATGGTAGAGCTCTACAACGATTACAAGCTCATGGACAAGATCAACAACGGCAAGTTGTGGTCTGACCTCGCTGACCTCATCAAGTGGCAGAAGGATAACGCTGACGTACTGATGGACGCTCACTGGGTAGGTGGCAATCCGTGGAACGGCTACAGACACGAGATCTACGGCTGGGCTGCATGGAACGGCAAGAAGTCGACACTCACCCTGCGCAACGGCGACGTGGCGGCGAAGTCAATCACTCTCACTCTGCGTGAGGCTCTGGAGATTCCGGCTAACATCTCTGGCAAGATCGTCCTCACAAAGCCATTCGACGACCAGGCTGCCCTGGAGGGTCTCACCGAGGGTGAGGCTATCGACATCGACCAGCAGCTCACACTCACTCTGCCTGCTAACAGCGTGTTCATGTTCGGCGGTGTAGAGGCTAATGATGCTACAGCCATCAAGAACGTTGTAAACAACGAGACGGAGACACTTGCTAATGCTACATTTTACGACCTCAGCGGACGCAAAGCTACAGCCAAGCACGGCGTGCTCGTTAGCAAAAACAAGAAATACATCGTACGCTAAGCATTGACACACAGACAAGCATGTAAGCGTACAAGCATAAAGCGTACAAGCATACCAAAAGAAAAGAGGAGCCTCGGCAAACCGAGACTCCTCTTTTTACGTCTATATTATTGCAATACAATAAAACCAAAAGACTATCGCTGTGCCCAGAAGCAAGCACCGGCTGTAGCCATGCGTGCCTCGTAGAGACCTGCTGCGTCGGGTGTAACGGTGATTGAACGACCGTCCTGCAGACGAGCCTGGATAGTGCCGTCATCGTTGATGCGGAAGAGCTCTTCAATCTTACCCTTCTCCTCCTTGCTCCAAGAGTTGGTCTTCTTGTCGTACTTGAACTTGATAACCTCACCGTCAGGCGACTTCACCTTGTAGCCGTTGCGCAGAGTGGTCACAGCGTAGAGTTTGCCGTCCTTGCCCGTAATCTCCTGCGTTTCGCCTACGCGCTGCGCCATCGGGTTGCTGCCTGTCCAGAACTCGATAGAGTTGATGACGAGCACGTCAGCAAAGGTACATACCGCGTATGCCGGCGAGATGAGGATGAAGATAAGTTCGTTAAGGAATTTATTGTCTGTTGCCTGTTTGTTCCAGCCTGCCAACTTGTTGAACAGAGCGAACGAACCTACACACGAGCTTGTCAACAACGTGGCTGCGAGAAGCACAGCCGAAACTTTAAGATGTCTGATTTTCATAATCCTTTTGAGTTTTAAAAGTTATTTTCTGAATTTTCGCAAGTTCAATTAATAATTAATAATTACTAATTTACCTCAGGCTCATGCGCAGCGTTTTGCCATCAATCAGCTGCTTATGAGTGATGCGGTAGCCGTTGAGCTTCTTGCCGCCGAGCGTCATGCTCTTGATGTAGAGTTGCGACGGCGATGTGCGGTCGGTCTCGATGGTGATGTCGCCCTGCGGATAGAACTTCGGATCGAGGTGCAGCGTCACTTTGTCGAACACCGGAGTGGTGAGAGTGTACGAAGGATCGCCCGGGTTGTCGGGATACAGACCCATCATCGAGAAGATAGCCCAAGCCGACATGGTGCCGGTATCGTCGTTGCCTGGGATGCCGTCCGGACGCGCTGTGTAGTACTTTGCGAGCAGGTCGTTGACGGTCTTCTGCGTGCGCCACTCGTCACCCTTGAAGTAGGAGAAGAGGTATGCGTAGGCGATGTCAGGCTCGTTGGCAGGGTCGTAGAGCCCCTTGTCGAACACCATCTGCAGTTTGTCGCAGAACTTGCGCTGTCCGCCCATGAGCTTAGCCATGCCCAGCACATCGTGCGGAGCGTAGAATGTGTAGTTCCAAGCCGAACCCTCGTGGAAGCCCGGCGCATTGGTGAAGTCGTAGCCGTCCTCGGGGTTGAACGGCGAGAGGAACTTGCCGTCCATTGTTATCGGGCGCAGCGTGCCGGTCTCCTTCGAGTAGTAGTGCTTGTAGCCGAGAGCGCGCTGACGGAACAGCTTGGCATCAGCCTTGTGTCCGAGTTCACCAGCAAGTATAGAGAGCGCGTTGTCGGCGAGGTAGTACTCAAGAGCGTGCGACACGGAGTTGTCGCCCGACATATCAGCAGCATAGTAGCCCATCGGCACGTAGCCACGCTCGATGTACGGGTCGATATCGGGGCGCATACGGTTGTTCTTGCCCTCAGTAGTAGCCGATGTGCGGAACGCCTTATAAGCCTCGTTGATGTCGAAACCGCGCAGACCGCGCATATAAGCATCGGTGATGTAAGGGATGGCAGGGTCGCCCTCCATTGTCCATGTCTCGCGTGAGAACAGCTCCCACTTCGGCATCCATCCCCACTCGCGGTAGATGTCAATCATCGAGTTGATCATGTCCACCTGCTTGTCAGGATAGAGCAGTGTCTCGAGCTGCGAGAGGTTGCGGTAGGTATCCCACAACGAATAGACGGTGTAACGGTTGCCGGCGGTCTTGCCGTTCTCGTTGCTTTCCATCTTCGGATACTCACCGTTCACGTCCTGCAGCACGGTCGGGTGAATCTGTGTGTGGTAGAGAGCGGTGTAGAACACACGGCGCTGGTCCTCGGTGCCACCCTCTACAGTGATGCGGTCGAGCGTGCGTGCCCACTCGTCGTGACCATCTTTCACTACCTTCTCAAACTCGAAGCCCTTCTGCTCGGCGTTGAGGTTCTCGCGAGCGTTGGCGATAGACACGAACGACACGCCTACCTGCACTTCCACCTGCTCGCCCTCGGCGCAATCGTACGACATATAATAGCCTATATCGTTGCCCGCCATGTCGCGTCCGTAGCCCGGATAGAGCTTGTACTTGCCCTGGTCAGAGTCCCACTGAGCCTGAGCGTTGCCGAAAGCCGGCTGTTTCTTCCACATGCCGTAAGCAGCGGGCTTCTTGTTCACACGAACGACGAAGTACATCGGGAACACCGCCTGCGGATTGTAGCAGAATGTGCCTAAAAGGCGTGTGCCCTCGAACTCGGTGTCGCTGACGCGGCGCAGCGAAGCACCCACCTCGTTAGTGAGTCCGTTGCCGAGGTTGAAGAGTAGGTTGCCCTTGCCCTTCGGGAAGGTATAACGCTCAATAGACGAGCGCAGCGTGGAAGCCACCTCGCACTTGATGCCGTACTTTGTTAGCTCGGTGCTGTAATAGCCCGGACGCGCCGTCTCGTTCTTGTACTCGGAGCCATAGCTGCGATAGTCGACGCAGAGCTCGCCCGATGTCGGCATGGTGAGCAGTGTGCCCATCTCGGGGCAGCCCACACCGCTGAGCGTAACGTGCGCAAAGCCAGTGAAGTACTTGTTGTTATACTCATAGCACGCCGACCACCAGCGCTTGTCCTTGTCCTGCACGTTGAGGTCGGAGCCCATCACGTTGAACGGCACCACCGACATCAGTCCGTGCGGACGTATCGCACCCGGGTTGCAGATGCTGAAGTTAGTTGTTCCGATGAACGGGTCCACGTACTCTACGTTGTCTTTCGCTGAGGCATTGAGCGCTCCACACGCCAGCAATGCCGCCACAGCCATATACTTCAAGTTCTTCATTCGTATGTATGTTTTGTTTTTAGTTTTGATTAGTCACTTATATGCAATAAGATTACTATTTGCAAAATAAAGCATTTTAAATGAAATATCCCTATAAAAAGAACAAAAAATTACATCTAAACACACTACTGCTACATTCACCTACAGTTAAATTAAATTAAAGCCTCTTTACATTTTAGTTATATAAACATCTTATATATAGTAGTTTTGAAGTTTAAGTGCTAACTTTGCATTGAAATACAACTTTGCAAACAGATAAAAACAATAAAGATATGAAAAAAGGAAACGTATTCGCAATCGCGATGTTCGCAGGCTTGTTCACATTCTCAAGCTGCGCAATGAAGAAGGATCTTGTTAACTGTCAGAATGAGAACAAGGAGCTCACCGGCAACTACCAGACAGCAAAGGAGGACCTCGCTGCATCTAAGGCTCGCGTGGCAGCTCTTGAGGAGCAGCTCAATGCGTCTAAGGAACTACTGAAGCAGCAGAAGGCTGACTACGCTGCGCTGCAGGCTTCGCTCGACAAGAGCTTGACAAACGCCGGCGACAACAACATCAACATCTCTAAACTCGTAGACCAGATCAACGAGTCGAACCAGTACATTCGCCACTTGGTTGAGGTGAAGTCGAAGTCTGACTCGCTCAACATGGTGCTCACCAACAACCTCACACGCTCGCTCTCTAAGGAGGAGTCAAAGGAAGTTGACGTGCAGGTGCTCAAGGGTGTTGTTTACATCTCGCTTGCTGACAACATGCTCTACAAGAGCGGTTCGTACGAAATCAACGAGCGTGCTTCGGAAACTCTGAGCAAGATTGCTAAGATCATCACCGACTATAAGGACTACGAGGTACTCATCGAGGGTAACACCGACAACGTGCCGGTGAACGCTAAGGCTGCGTCGATGAAGAACATCCGCAACAACTGGGACCTCTCTTGCTTGCGTGCTTCGAGCGTGGTGCAGGCTCTGCAGAACCAGTATGGTGTAGACCCGAAGCGTCTCACAGCAGGTGGACGTGGCGAGTACAACCCCGTGACTGCTAACTCTACCGAGGTGGGCAAGCAGCGCAACCGTCGCACACAGATCATCATCACTCCGAAGCTCGACCAGTTCATGGACCTTATCGACAAGGCTCC
>OLIS01000790.1_pt1 | contig 24472 bp, 22 predicted proteins | sample 1601351 | NCBI WGS metagenome assembly OLIS01 (sample SAMEA2452122, study PRJEB22498) | human gut metagenome | biome: human feces; feature: human gut; material: feces | place: Australia | collected 2012
AACCACCACTGACAGAACCAAAAACTGTAGTGCTACCATTACACCATAGGACAATAAATCGGGTACAAAGGTAGTGGATTTTTTCTCCACTACCAAATATTTTCAATACTTTTAACGATTATTTCACGGTAATCAAGAAGTAATTCTTCTTGCCCTTTTGTACCAAGAGATACTTACCGTCAATAAGGTCGTCTGCAGTTACTATCTGATCGAAAGCTGCAAGCTTCTCCTTGTTGAGTGAAACACCACCGCCCTTGACGAGCTTACGCATTTCGCTCTTACTTGGGAAGATCTGCATACCTTCCTGATTGAAAAGGTCAACTGCTGCTCCGCCAAGCAAGTTCTTGTCGAGATCATAATGAGGTACATTAGCGAATACATCATTCAAGGTAGCCTCATCAAGCTGTGCAAGATTCTCCTTGGTTGCCTTACCGAAGAGGATGTTACTGGCTGCAATAGCCATATCCAAGTCTTCCTGAGAGTGAACCATAACAGTAACCTCCTCAGCCAAACGCTTCTGGAGAACACGGCGACCTGGATCCTGCTTATGCTCTTCTACGAGAGCATCAATAGTCTCCTTGTCGAGGTCGGTGAAGATCTTGATATATTTCTCAGCATCGTCATCACTTACGTTCAACCAGAACTGGTAGAAAGCGTAAGGAGTAGTACGATTACGGTCCAACCAGATGTTACCACTCTCTGTCTTACCAAACTTCTTGCCATCTGCCTTGGTAATCAAAGGACAAGTGAGGCAGAAGCACTCTGCATCATTGCCAAGAGTACGATGAATCAACTCAGTACCTGTAGTCATGTTACCCCACTGGTCGTTACCACCCAACTGAAGGCGCACACCATACTTCTCATACTGATAAAGGAAATCGTAACCCTGAAGCAACTGATAAGTAAACTCAGTGAAAGACAAACCGTCACGAGCCTCACCATTCAAACGCTTCTGTACACTATCCTTTGCCATCATATAGTTAACAGTAATGTGCTTACCTACCACACGAGCGAAATCGAGGAAAGTAAAGTCCTTCATCCAGTCGTAGTTGTTTACCAACTCGGCCTTATTTGGCTCATTGCCATCGAAGTCAAGGAACTTAGATACCTGCTTCTTGATAGCCTCCTGGTTATGATAGAGAGTCTCTGCGTCGAGAAGATTACGCTCCTGGCTCTTGCCAGAAGGGTCGCCAATCATACCTGTAGCACCGCCAACAAGCAGATAAGGCTTGTGACCACAACGCTGCAAGTGACGCAACATCATGATTCCACAAAGGTGACCGATATGAAGAGAGTCTGCGGTAGGGTCAGTACCAAGATAAGCAGACACCATGTGGGTGTTGAGGTATTCCTCTGTACCTGGCATAATCTGAGCCAGCATACCACGCCATTTCAATTCTTCAACAAAGTTTTTTGCCATCGAATGAGATTGTTATATATTATATAAATATGTGTAAGGGGCCCGAATCACCTTCGGAAACTTACGGCACGGGGTCATAACCCGAACCACCCCATGGATTGCATCTTAATATTCGCCAGATAGCCAAAGCGAGCCCTTTAAACGGTCCATGCTTCAGAATCGCCTGACGAGCATACTCAGAACAAGTGGGCGTAAAGCGACAAGACGGCGGAGTAAATGGCGTGATACATCTTTGATAAAAGAGTATCGGCATCACCAGCAGGTAAGTTAGCAGCTTTTTCATCGTTCCAAACTATCTACTATCTTTTCCAATGCCGCCTTAACAGCTTTCTCAACCTTCACAGAATCATAGGTTTGTCCAGAAAGCCAAATAAAGGCAATGAGGATTTTAGTATCCGGATGCAAAGCAAGTACATCTGTCAAAATTGCCTTATGAAGACGATAGCTTTCCCGAAGTTGGCGTTTCACCAAGTTGCGCTTTACAGCTCTCTTGAAATAGCGCTTAGACACACTCATCAATACTTCCGCTTGCGCATCATCCTCATCCTTCCTTTTCACGACTTGATACACTACCCTCACCGGCCATTCTTTCTTATGTTGGGAATGACCCAAAAAGAGTTGTTCTATGAGCGTCCTGCTACACAACCTCTCTTGTTTCGGTAATGTAAAAGTCTTCTGTTCTGACATTCCTATCAATTAGGCTATATTAATATACAGTTCTATAGAAATCTTAGGACCATAGAAATCACTCTGGATTTATTAGAGATCCCTCAGTACTTCTCCCAGAACTTAATTATTCGTTATTTCTCTCGAGATAATCTTTCAAGGCACCTGTCATAGAAGGGAATTTCTTAGAAGGAGCCTCCAGATCGAGTCTGAGATTCTCATCCTCTACAGTTTTGGCTGTAGCAGGACCAAAAGCAGCAACAGCGATATCACCTTGCTTGAAATCAGGGAAATTCTTCTTTAAAGCCTTCACACCAGTTGGGCTGAAGAAAATCATCATATCATAATCGAAGCTCTTGATTTCCTCTTCTGTGAAATCATTGCTTACTGTACGATACATCACACATTCTGTATGCTTCAGGTTTTTCTCGTCGAGAGCATTCTTGATATCATCATTATGAACACAACTCAGTGGCACGAGATACTTCTCTGTCTTGTGTCGTGACATTTGTGCGAGGAGACCATCAATCTTACCTGTTTCACCAAAGAACACCTTTCTTTTACGATACTGCACATATTTCTGGATATAAAGTGCAATCGTCTCAATCACGCAGAAGTACTTCATATCTTCTGGAATAGTAATACGCATCTCCTTGGCCAACTTGAAATAGTTATCCACTGCATGACGAGAGGTGAAAACTACTGCAGTATAGTCGAGCAGATTGATTTTCTGCTGACGAAACTCCTTCGCTGTAAGTCCCTCAACCTTGAAGAATGGGCGGAACACGCATTCTACGCCATAATCCTTCTCTAATTCATAATACGGAGATTTATCACTCGCTGGTTTTGGCTGAGAAACTAAAATCTTCTTTATCATTTTTGTCCTAAAAGTTTATTTTCAAATAATGACTAATCAATACCAATCCGCCTGACAAAGCGAAAAGAGGTACCACTTCGAGGGCACAAAAGTACAAAATTATTTGCAAAAAAGCGCCTTTTCTTCGAAAAAAGATGATGAAACACTTATAAAAAGACAATATTTTGATGATTCCGACTACAATAAGTGTATAAATCACAGCCGCTTGTATGGAGAAACCAAAGTATGTCATCAGCATGATAGCAGGGAAAAGTAGTACACCTTCACACGACACCAAGAAGAGATATGCCTTCATCCATTGTTCGTTTTTTTTCTTATCAAAGAACACCCACCCTGTTATCGAATAGAGCAATGCCTTCAACAGGAAGTAAGCTGCGGCATACCCTGCATAGATGCTAATCACCTGATATTGGTCTATTGTAAATGTATCACTGATAGAAGCCCTGGAATACATAAAATAGCCGATGGCTATCAGTAAACAAGTCTGTAATCCCAGAAACAACTGGAAGCGCAACTCGTTGGACGTCTCGGTTATCACCGTGGTACCAAATCGTGGTACACGGAAGAAAGTCTTTGCCTGACGAATGATAAACTGACGAGACTTGGTGAAGGCCACACATGCTATCAGAAAGCAGAACAAGAGCAAAATCGTGACAAAATCATCGCCTGCTACAGTATAAGGCACCGGGTCACCTGCCACACCCAATCTTCCGCCCTTCAATTCTGGATGAAAGAGCGAATCTTTCGAGAAGAAAGACTCACGATAATACTGCGGTAAGCTGACGTTCCTAAAACTCTTGCCAGGCTGATGCCCAGGAAGATGCAAGGTATCGGGCATTTCGCTCCAATGAATCTCACATGGTTTGATATGCGCTCGCACCATGGAATCTTGCTGAGCAGGTGTCGCATTCTTGGGCAACCAACTCAGCACTTGCTTCGGAGTCAATACTCCTGTATGCTTTAAAGGCTCCTGTGCCACATCTGACTCAGGAGTTTCTATGATTGTTGAATCTGCTTGTTGCGCCATCCTTCTACTATAAATAATAAGTTATCCCTAGAAAGCCAGGCTCTCTAGGGAATAAATTCTATTTTCTTGAGTCTAATCCCATTTTAAAGGGCAAACTCTTTCTTAATTTCCTCTACTTTATCGAGTTTTTCCCAAGTAAACAACTCTACCTGCATAGTCTTGGTATCATGATAACGGCTGGTGAAAGTTTTTTCCACTACCTCATTCTTTCGACCCATGTGACCATACGCAGCAGTCTCCAGATACATTGGCTGACGGAGCTTCAACTGACGCTCGATAGCCTTTGGACGGAGATCAAACATCTGAGAAATCTTCTGGGCAATTTCACCATCATTCATATTCACATGGCTACGTCCATAAGTATTCACATAGATGCTGACAGGCTCAGCCACACCAATAGCATAACTTACCTGCACCAACATTTCATCAGCCACACCTGCAGCTACCATGTTCTTGGCAATATAGCGAGCAGCGTAAGCTGCAGAACGGTCCACCTTACTTGAATCCTTTCCAGAGAAAGCGCCACCGCCATGTGCACCCTTACCACCATAAGTATCCACGATGATCTTACGACCTGTCAGACCGGTATCTCCATGAGGACCACCGATAACAAACTTGCCTGTAGGATTGACAAAATACTTGATGTCATCATTGAAAAGAGACAATACCTTGTCGCCCAACTGTGCTTTCACGCGTGGGATGAGAATGTTGATAACATCCTCACGAATCTTTGCCAGCATAGCATCGTCATCATCATTACCCATTGCATCCTTGATAAAATCATCATGCTGAGTAGAAACAACGATTGTATCAATACGCTGAGGAATATTGTCATCAGAGTATTCTACCGTTACCTGACTCTTGGAATCCGGACGGAGATAAGTCATTACCTTACCTTCCTTACGGATAGCAGCGAGTTCCTTCATGATGAGCTGTGCCAAGTCAAGAGAGACTGGCATATAATTATCTGTCTCATTGGTAGCATAGCCGAACATCATACCCTGGTCACCAGCACCCTGGTCTTCATCTTCCTCACGGCTCACACCACGGTTGATATCATCACTCTGCTCATGAATGGCAGTAAGAACACCACAAGAGTCACCATCAAACTGGTATTCTGATTTGGTATAACCGATTTTCTTAATTGTTTTGCGGGCGATAGTCTGCAAATCTACGTATTCGTTAGAGCGAACCTCGCCCATGATAACCACCTGACCAGTAGTACAGAAAGATTCGATAGCACAATGAGCATGCTCATCGTAAGCCAGGAACTGGTCTAACAATGCATCGGATATCTGGTCTGCAACTTTATCAGGATGTCCTTCAGAAACTGATTCTGACGTAAACAAATATGCCATATTTATTCCTTTTCTTCTTTTAAAAATTGATATATCATTTATTTGCGGCTGCAAAGTTACGCATTTATTTTCATATTCAGTCACATTAGAATGAAAAATATTCCAGTTTTAAATGTTTATCAGTCAAGATGGTCATCAGAAGCACTTTCCGGCTTCATCTTCTCGCGATACATGATATTTCTCGGATGATGTTCCAAGATTTCCCGCCTCAAGTCGGAAGTTTCCAAATGTGTATAGATTTCTGTCGTTCCCAGATCTTCATGACCCAACAAGGCCTGGATAACACGCAAATCGGCACCACCCTTGAGCAAGGCTGTTGCAAAACTATGCCGAAGGGTATGAGGCGAGATGGTTTTCTTGATTCCTGCATCCTTTGCCGCATTCTTAATCATGATAAGAATCATCGTTCTGGTAAGATGAGCACCCCGTCGATTGAGGAAAACATAATCCTCCTCTCCCTGCTTGATTTTCATCTGATTGCGGTCTATATACCAATAATGCAACTGTTTGATGGCTGTTTCAGAAATCGGAACAAGTCTTTCCTTGCTTCCCTTTCCCAAAACACGGATGAATTTTTCCTCCTCGAAGATGTCGCTTAGTTTGAGATTTACCAATTCCGACACTCGTAATCCACAGGAGAACAGGACTTCTATGATTGTCTTGTTACGCTGTCCTTCCCATTTCGTCAGGTCAATAGCCTGTTCCAACAGATCCACTTCCTCCACAGTCAGATATTCCGGCAAATGCTGTCCAATCTGCGGGAAAGGAAGCAGCTCCGTAGGATCATTTTTCAAATAATCCTCAATCATCAAGAAACGATAGAAAGAACGCACTCCACTTAAGATACGCGATTGGGAACGAGCACCAACATTCTTATCATGCAAGCCCGCAGAAAACTCCTCTAAATCCTCCAGTTTGACATCCAAGAGAGAAATCTCCTTGGATTTGACAAATTCAAGGAGATAACGCAAGTCGCGCTGGTAAGCTTCCAACGTATTGGGTGAGTAATTACGCTCCAATTTGAGGTATCTCACATAATCCTTAACAATATTCGTACTTGATTTCTTGCTTGTTTCCATTTTTATTATTACCTTTGCAGTTAGAAGTAAAAGAGACAGACTCAATCTTCCATGATGGAAGAACACTCTAACTTCTGCAAAATTACAAAAAAATATTCATAAACGGATAAAATAATAAGGGATTATGAAAATACAAATTATCAATGGTCCAAACTTGAACCTTCTCGGTGTCCGTGAACCGGGCATTTATGGCAGCAACTCCTTCGAAAGTTATTTGCCAAAATTGAAGGAAAAATTTCCTGATGTAGAAATTGAATATTACCAGAGCAATATCGAAGGCGAGCTGATCAACAAGTTGCAGGAAGTGGGTTTTTCATACGATGGCGTAGTCCTCAACGCAGGAGCCTATACCCACACGAGCATTGCCTTGCAAGATTGCATCCGCAGCTTGAAGTGCCCATGCGTAGAGGTTCATATCTCCAATGTCCATAAGCGTGAGGAGTTCCGCCACCACTCTTATATCTCTTGCGCCTGCCTCGGAGTCATCTGTGGCTTCGGTCTGGCATCCTACGACCTTGCCATAGCTGGCATCATTGCAAACAAATAGGAATATGACTGAGACAGAAAGCATCGACAAGTACATCTGCGACCACATGGAGCCAGAAGGCGATTACCTCTACCGTCTTTACCGCGCCACTAATATCCATACGATTCACGGTCGCATGGCAAGTGGGCACATCCAGGGCAGACTGCTCAAAATGCTGGTAGAAATGATTCGCCCCAAAAACATCCTGGAAGTTGGAACCTTCAGCGGTTACAGCGCCATCTGTCTGGCTGAGGGTTTGCAGGAAGGCGGCAAACTCTACACCTTTGAAATCAATGATGAGATGGAGGATTTCACCCGACCATGGATAGAGGAATCCAGTGTAGCCGACAAGATAGATTTCCGCATAGGTGATGCCAACGTGGAAGCACCCAAATTGGGAGTTATGTTCGACATGGCTTTTGTTGATGGCGACAAGCGCACTTACATCGAAACCTATGAGATGGTGATGAGCGTCTTGAAGCCCGGCGGTTATATCCTTGCCGACAACACCTTATGGGATGGGCACGTTATCGATCCTGCCTATGACCGCGATCAGCAGACGCAAGGTATCCGTAAGTTTAATGACTTCATCGCTCAAGACCCTCGCGTAGAAGTTGTAATCCTCCCATTAAGAGATGGACTGACTTTAATAAGAAAGAAATAGAAAACAATATTAGAATAGAAAACAATAAAGGCTGCGTATTCTATGACGCAGCCTTTATTGTTTTTATGAAACATCCCTTTTTTCTATTAAGAACAGAGTTAACTACATGCGCTCAGATAGAATCTCTTCTCTCGGAGCACAATTCTTGAGTTCAGAAATTACTTACTTTACAACTACCTTCTTGCCATTTATAACCACGATGCCGTGATAAGAGCCGTTCACTCTTTGTCCACCTATGCTGAACATCTCCTGAGCATTGCCATTCGAAATGCTCTGTAGATTTATATTGGTAGGTGTATCTGCATCGCTCGTCTTGATGACGAGGCGGATATTGTCGATGTAATAGATACCATCGTTGGCATTGTCGCTGCAGAGGCCACCAATGAGAAGCTTGAAGCTGTTGGTGTCAGTAAACTTACCATTCAGAGGAACAGAAATATTCTCAGTCTTTCCAATGCAATCCTTTGTGTCATGCTGGATGATCATATTGTTTATGTCGTTCAGCCAAACCTTTACACCAGAGTTGTACTTAGCACCCTTATACTGGATAGAACCTGCCTCATAGTAGATAGTGAAGTTTATAGCAGTGAACTTGTTGCTGGAGAGCGTTGTTCCTTCTGGCAGTGTCACATCGATAGCGTAGCAGCCATTAGCTTGGTATGCATCTCCGATGTTGATTTTGAGAGCCTTCTCACCCTCCATCTTGTGCTCTCCGCTTACTGTAGCTTTACCGCCGTTGTTCTGCATATCAGTAGTAGTGCCTACAGTCTTGCCTTCGAAGTCCTCAATCATGTAGTACTTCACGCTATTCTCTGTAAAGTAAGTACCGTTGCGTGAGTCAGATGTATCGCCAGGTGTAGGACCAGGTCCAGGTTCAGGAGCACCGTTAGGTCTGAGTTTGAGGTTGTCCACATAGCAGATGCCGCTACCTGCTCTTACACCGAGACCAAAGACAAACTCGTTGTCGGTATTGCCAGCAGGCACATCAACAGAGATATGCTTCCATGTGCCCTGCTCGGCTTTTGCGCCTGTGCTCTCTGTATAGATAGGCTGGCTGTAGTCGTTCAGGAATACGTTCAGCGTCTCATTGTTATAGCTTTCACCATCAAAGAGGATGTCAAACTCGATGCTCTTGTAGTTGCCGCCGAGAGTCTGTCCTTCTGGCAGACGGAATGCATGATAGTAGTAGTCGTCATACGACTTAGGTTCTATGCTAACGACATGGTTAGAACCATTCTTTGGATCGGCAACCAGAGTAGCCGCACTTGACGAATTGTCTCTGCAGTGCATATAGTACTCCTTGCCCTCAGGAACATTTTCAAAGTCGTCGATGACGAGGTAACCATTGCTGTCAGTCTTGTACTGCTCATCCAGAGCCACGCTCAGTACGTCTGCCGGCTTATACATCTTGAAATTGCCAGAAGCATGCAGGTAGCTAAGGAAGTAGAGGCAGCCGTCGTAGTAGCGGTAGCGACCGGTAGGGAAAGTCATCTCAAAGAAGTCGTCGACGAAATCCCATGCCTTAACGTCTTCGTAAATCATAGCACCTACGGCGTTACATCCTACCAGACCCGGTGAGTGGTCGCCACCATATATTGGAGTGCCATTGAGCTGATAAAGAGCCTTATAGTCCTTTATCCCCTCGCCGTAGAAGAAATCGAGGAGTTTCTTTGTCTGCTGTTTCTCTGTCTCACTGCCATTGAACCACATGTAATCGGTAGCCATGTGCATAGCGCAGCGCCATGCGTCGTAGCGGAAATCGCTATGCTCGCCTGAGCGTGCCTCACCGCTAAACTCAGCATAGTCAGGCATGAGACCGGTAGTGCTGTTAGCAAACTTTGGGTACATCTCGCGACTTTTGTCTGCACATTCCTTCCAGAACTGTCGGTTGTTGTTTGCCCACTTCGACCAGAGCTCGTAGAATGCAGGCATGTGGTATGATGGGTCGGTGTGTACTGCCGACTGTGCGTATGGCACGAAGACAATCTGCTTCTCGTCTTTATTGAACATATTGACGTGCGAAGAGTTTACGTAGTGGCTCTTGCTCAGCATGTTGTCGAGGATATAGTTTGCCTCCTTCCAGTAGTCGATACCGGTAGATTTATTGCCCCATCGGCCTGCTGCAAACATGAGGGCTGTAGCGATATACTCGTCACCGTCAGGTGCGGCATTGCCATCCTTGATACTGCCGTCAGTATTCAACTGCCATGCGAGGTAGCCCTTGTTTGCTCCCGACTTGTGCATACTGTGGTTCTTGGTGAAGCGCCACAGTTTGTCAAACTCCGTCTGCATATCCAGCTGTACGCAGATCATCATGCCGTATGAAAGGCTCTCTGTACGTACATCACTATTACCTGTGTCGAGGATATATGCCTCGTCGGTGCCCAACTCGTAGTACAGGCGTCCGTTTTCTGCGTCGCCCTCAAAGAACTGTTGCTTTATTGCCTGAAGCTTGCTGTTTATCTCCTCCTGTGAGTAACCAGCCTCCTGCAGAATGTTGCGATACTGTCCCGACTGCCATACGCTCTGCTGAGGCAGCACCGGAGTTGGCCTTACGGCCAGTGCCTTGACAAATTCAAACTCTATCTTGTCAATGTAAGTATCGTTAGAACCGTTATCATTCTCCAGGTTCAGCTTCACCTCCACAGAAGATGCGTCCAGATACAGCTTTGTCTGCACTTGCTGTACAGAAGGTGCAGTGCCACTGAACGACATGTCGGCCATTTTCTTTCCACCGACGTAAAGAGCCACTCCAGCAGCCGTGCCGTTGTTTGATGCGCCCGTCACCTTTATGTTATACACTCCGCTGCCGTTGGTCAGGCTAACCACACCGGTAGCATTGTCACCATTGCCATAGAGAGCCACTCCCTGGAACGGGCTGCTACACGTCCCGGCATATTGGCCGCGTAAGGTCATTGTCTCAGCCTCAAGGGTCTGAGCTTGCATCCCGACGCAAAAAGCGAGGGCTGCAATTACTGTTAATACTTTCTTTGTCATTGCAAGACTATATTGATTTGTGTCTTTCTGATTAATCCACTTCCCAGTTGTCCCACTTTATACCGCCCCATGGGTTTTCTTCTTCGTTCCCATCAACCTCAATCTTTGGTTTTTCGGGTCTTGAGGCAGAGAGGATGTTTTCTGAATCGCAGAACGTTATCACCTCTGCAATAGGTTTTATATATTCTTTTTTCATCTTTATTTTTCCTTGATTTAAACGTTCTTTTCTTCTTCACTCACTACATCCCCTACCCCGTATGCGGGGAAGGGATGACTGTGAATTAATGCTTGTTTCTCTTACTTCACCATCACTTTCAGCACTCTGCCTGTAGAGGTGCGAATGATGTTGAGTCCCTTATTCAGCGACTCGGTCTTCATGCCGCTTGGGTTATACACTTCCTCAATATTGAAGTCCTCTGCAATGAAAGCTGGGGACGAAATATGTGTTACGATGTCTGGAACTATCTCAAAATTAAACATCTTCGGCATCTTCTTAGCGCCAGGCTGCTGTTGCTCGCCATAACCAGGAGCACTGTATAACTGTGAGCCTTTGAAGTAGCCACGCATTGGGCGAACGCTCATATTGCCACCGTTCATATAGAACTTCTCATTCAGGAAACCATATGCATATACAGGGGCATCTTCTGTTCCGAGGTTAGGACCAAACACGGATGGCTGGAACACACCGGTCATAGATATAGAGAACGAAGGATCGCTATTCTCAACAGTGTTTGTAGAAACTGATGGAGTAAGATTAAACTGTTCCTTAGTCACATCCGTGTTCTGGAGCGTACCTTCTATATCATGTTTCTTTATAAGATATGTCTGACCAGCAACCATTCCGTCTGAATGTTTTTTGAATGCGAGTGTGTATTGTTCTCCATTCTTTTTTATAGAATTGAAATCAAACAGTTCTGCACCAGCATCAGTTACAGTTTCTTCTGCCACAGGGAAAGGCAGACATACTGTTGAATATGTATTTGTCACATTACGGAAGTACTTTGCTGTATTGAATTTAGGGAAATATGTTGACTTGCTCTTTGCGATGAAAGGCTTTTCTGCATCCCATAGCTCAAGATGAAGAGTGCGGGTGAGATGTTCGGCATATTCTCTTTTGAGGCAATTCTTACCAAAATACTCTGGTATTGAATGAAGAGTAATATCTACATTATCTTTCTGAGAATTGCCAACACTATAGTCTCCTATACCAGTAATGCCTTCGCTGACAATTACATGCTTTATATATGGTGTTCTGTCATCACCCAAATCTTTCCAAGGGCATTTTTTACTACCTGTATATGCTGGAATAGGACCTGTTCCTTTAATATAGAGTGTCTCGTCTGCATATTTCCACCAAATATCAGAGAGGTCATCATCCTGCTTAAAATTTTCTACATCATCGACGTTTTCCTTTATTCGGATGTTGTCAAGGTAATATATACACCTGTCGGAATTAATAGGACCAATTTTTATCTGGAAATTTGATGCACCTTCGAAATCTATACCGGCAAGAGGTTTAAGACCTATCATCTTAGTATCCCATACAGGTTCTGGGAATACAGGTGTATTGAATTGTGCAAGCTCAACAGTCTGTGTAGTACCGTTTCTGTCGGTGTATATAAGAGAAATAGGTATACGCTTATAGTTCATACTCTCATGCTGGTGTCCACCAGCATCTGTACTTTTTTCTGGATAACATATATCGAATGCAAGAATACCATAATCCTTTATATTCAAATCATCCGGAAGATTAATAGTACAATACTCTTCCTTTTTGTGATTGCCATCCGAAACAGCAACACACTTACCATCACTATATGGATCTGCAATCAAATCAATGTACATATTCTCACTCCTTGTTGGCGTTACACCATTCGGATAATGTGGAGAGATTGTTCCGTCAAGCGATGCTATATCATTAAAATCAGCAATTAATACCGGTGGCAAAGACGTTGTCACCGTCACCGTACAACTTGCTGTATGGCTTCCATCTTCTGTTGTTACAGTAATCTTTGCGTTACCTGTTGCCACACCAGTAACAACGCCATTGCTTACAGTAGCAACAGACGCGTTGTTTGAACTCCATGTTACATTTTTGTTTACAGCATCTGCTGGCGCGACAGTGGCAGTAAGAGTGATAGTCCTACCCTGCTTCACTGATGCAGATGTCTTATCGAGGGTTACGCCCGTAGCATGAACAGGGGCTACGTTAGCAGAGTATTCTCCATATTCAATATCGTCTATCCACACCTCGCCACAGTCACCAAAGTTTATTTTTATTACCTGATAGTCACCTCGGTTTGCGGTTATGTCAAATTCGTAATGCGTCCAGTCGTTAGATACAGTAAATGGATTGTTAGAAAATTCCTGCTGAGGCCATTTTTCATTCTCGTCGTTTTTCTGAAGAAGGACATTGATTTTACCATTTCCTGAGTCTCCATTTCTTTTCGCCCAGAACTTGATGACATATCTTTTTCCTTTAGCTGGAGTATGACCGCTAAGAAGGTATTCCATCTGCTTGTCATAATCATTACCAGCTCCGGTATTTGTAAGCTTAAGATAATTACCGTTGTGTCCACTTTCGCTTGCTATTGAACATGCATTATTATCATTGCAAGTCCACCAACCCATGCTTGACTCAAACGTCGAACTATTATCTTCCAGCAGATTTTGAGCGATGTTAAGTGATTGAGCGCTACAATTAGCCCAAATAGCATACAATACAGTTAAAATTAAACATAATTTTTTCATAACATAAATTTTTACAAAGAAACATCAATACAAACAATGGTGATTCCAAAATGATTAAACGTATATGTTCCCAAATGTGATGATTTTATATTCGCGGGGGACAATGGTACTTAAGATTTTATAATTTTAGCGTTGTTTTAATTCCAGATTTACTCTGAAAATGCGATGCAAGTTACTAATTTTTAGTGGAATACACAAAAATATAAAGTTAAACTTTGTTGATGACATTAAATCTTTTTCTACGTTTCGAACTGGCACATATTCCTTCCACCAAGAGCACCAACTCATCCCATCTCAGCTGTTTGAAAACACAACTTTCATCACTCTGGAACACTGTATGGCTGATGCGTCCCTGTTCCATACGCTTGTAGAATATCACATACCCTCCACGCTCCCAGTGTAGGAGTTTCATGCGGGTACGCGTACGATTCAAGAAAACATAGACACTGCCGTCGGTCGGGGACATGGAATTGCTACGTACCATGCGACTCAACGGATCTACTCCCTTACGGAGGTCCACAGCACTCGTGCAGACCATAAACTTGTTGCTTTCACTTAAACTGAACATACATAAAACGATTTTAGGAATGCAAAGGTACGAAGATCTTTGCATTCCTAAAATACGCCCTATGTGGGATGGTTACGATTCTCTAACCAATTGAATTATATCTGTTTCTCTATTGTTTAGCTCAATAATCTTTTGCTCAGAGCCCTTACTGGATACCAGACGGCTAACCAACCGACTGCCAGCACCGTGACAAAGATAATGGCAACATCTGAATAGTGTACACTTACCGGATAAGCATCAACGATGAAAGAGCCAGCAGAATCACCCAGCTTCACAAATCCGAATTCCTGCTGTAAGAGACAGAGCAACAAACCCATACCGATACCGATGATGGCTCCAATGGCAGAAATCATTCTACCTTCGAAAAGGAACACACGGGCTATCTGCTTGTCGCTGGCTCCCAAGTTGCGCAAAGTAAGCACATCATCCTTCTTATCGATGATCAGCATGGACAACGAACCGATGATATTAAAGCAAGCCACTATCAAGATAAACGTAAGGAAGATATAAGCTATCATCTTCTCAATAGACATAATCTTGAAAGTATCTTCCTGCTGCTCAAATCTATCCAGCACCCGGTACTTATCTCCGGCTATCTGCTGCATCTCCTTCTTCACGGCATCAAAATCACTGCCATCTTTCAGTCGGAGTTCGAGCGAAGAAAGCATTCCCTGCTGTCCAAAGAGATTACGGGCAAATGTTACGGAAGTCAGAATGTAATTCTTGTCATAACGGGCTTGCTTGACAGCAAACAATACGCCCGGACTGACCAGAGAATCAACTACAAATCCCTCAGAAGGATTCGACATATCCAACTGTCCCTCCTTCATCGGTGCATAAATCTTCAGAAAACCATCCCATTGCGCACCGATACCAAGGGTCTGCGCCAAGCGGATACCCAAGGTTCCATATTCCAAGTTGGCAGCATGAAGTGAGAATGTGCCATCACCATAGAGGATGTCAGTGATATGCGACTGGTCGCTGAAATTATCATCCACACCCTTGATGGTAACCATCGCCTGGCGGTCCTGATAGACAGCCAGCGCCTGATCTTCCACACACTCTGTTGCAACATCTACCTGCGGCAACTGGCGAATTTTGGTTAAGATAGGGTCATCGCAAGGAGCCGTCTTACCTTTTGTAGGAACGAGTTCTAACTGTGGATCAAAGCTGGTAAACAAAGTTGCCACCAAGTCATGGAATCCATTGAACACACTCAGCACGATGACCAGCGCCATCGTAGCCACAGCCACACCAATCGCCGAGATGGCACTGATGATATTGATGGCATGAGTGCTCTTCTTGGAAAAGAGATATCTGCGAGCAATGAAAAATGGAAAATTCATTTGTCTTTTACCTTTTTACTCTTTTACTTTCTTACGTTTTTACTTTTTCAAGAGTTCATCTATGCGCTCCAAATAATCCAGACTATCATCGAGGAAGAAGCGTAATTCTGGAATAATACGCAATTGGTTTCTTACCTTCTTGCCCAAATCATAACGAATGGTTTTCTCATTAGCGGTGATATTCTTCAGGATTTCCTCTCCTTTCTCAGAAGGGAACACACTCAAATAAGCAGTACAGATACTGAGGTCTGGACTGATTTTAACCTTGGTCACACTCACCATGATACCATGCATCATACGAGTTTGTGACTGGAAAATAAGACTCAACTCCTTCTGGAGAAGTCTGGATATACGGTTTTGTCTTGTTTCTTGCATAATCTTTTCAATTAGAATGATTAACTAAATCAGAATGAAAAACTAAAAATTAAACATTACTCAGTTTAACACTATTCAAGGTCCACATGCTTCACCTCCACACTTTCATGCAGGAAGATCTGAGCAGACTCCTTGAATTTTTCCTCACTTTCAGTAGTCAGATACTGGCAGGTACCTTTCTTGGTAATCATATTTTCCATGTCCTGATGCCGCTTCAAGTAATTTTTCAGACTCTCAGCTACATACATTCCTTGTGGCACAACCCGCACACCATCGGGAAGGTTTTTCACAATGCTGTTCATCAGCAATGGATAATGTGTACATCCCAAAATAATCGTATCTATGTCAGCATCTTTACGCATCAGTTGGTCAATGCGCTTCTTGACGAAATAATCAGCACCCGGACTATCAGCCTCATTGGCTTCTACGATGGCAGCCCATAGCGGACAAGCGACACCGCTAACCTTGACTTCAGGCCATAGTTTGGCAATCTCCAAATCATAACTTTGACTTTTGATAGTACCTTCCGTAGCCAACAGACCGACATGGTTACTCTTGGTGATATTACCGATAACCTCAGCAGTAGGACGGATAATACCCAGCACACGGCGGCTTGGATCCAACTCAGGGATATCTCTTTGCTGGATAGAGCGAAGCGCCTTGGCTGAAGCCGTATTACAACCCAGAATCACCAGGTGGCAACCCATGGAAAACAGTTTGAGTACTGCCTGGCGCGTAAACTTATACACCACCTCGAAAGAGCGGGAACCATACGGCGCACGTGCATTATCACCCAAGTACATATAGTCGTACTGAGGAAGAAGTTGACGAAGTCCATGCAGGATAGTCAACCCACCATATCCGGAATCAAATATTCCGATAGGACCAGGATTAGAAGGCAACATCATTTCAAATTCTCCTTGATTAGTTCGGTAATATCCTCTCCCATCGCAGCATCAACGTATGGAAGTGAATCGTGGTCGGCATTCAGGATAAAAGCATATCCTTTCGCCTTGCCTATCTTCTGCAAAGCCTCTCTGATTTGTTTTTTCAGGGGAGCATAAGCATCTTCCTCAGCCTGTTTCAGCAGACGTTCCGACTCAGCTTTGAAAGCCATATTCTTAGCCATCAGTTCACGAAGTTCCGCCTGTCGTTTTTCCAGGATGGAAGGAGCGAAATTACGCTGACCATCCAGAAACTCCTCATACTTGCTGTTAAACTCGTCCTCCGAGCGCTTGGTTTCGGCATCATACTTCAAGCGAAGATCGTCCATATGATGCTTGGCTATCGCATAACCAGGCATTGTACGAAAGACTTCTTCGAAGCTGAAATAGCCGAAACGGATTGCAGACGGAGCCTCTGCACCCGCAGTAGGAGCAGCAGTAGCCTCACTCGCTTTAGGAGCTGAATTAGCCACCTGCTGGGCAGATGCCAGCACAGGCATCATTGCCAGAACCAAATAAAGGAATGTCCTTTTCATCATGAAGTGTTGGATTAGAATAGGCATATTCATACCTATTATATATAAATACTGAAAAGAGAAACAAGGGCAAGCACTTGTGCCTGCCCCCACTATCTTAGTTGGAAATAACCGAAATTACTTGATCTTAGCCTGTACTTCCTTAGTTACATCAACTACATTGGCACCTGTGTAAACAGCAGCACCTTCCTCGAAGATGTAAGTGTAGTTGCCAGCCTTACCAACAGCCTCGATAGCAGCACGCACCTTAGCCACGATAGGCTGCATCAGCTCGCTGCTCTTCTTCTGCAATTCCTGCTGACCGTCCTGATAAGCCTGCTGAATCTTCTGCTGAAGACCCTGCAACTCAGTTTCCTTCTGCTGCTTAGCAGTAGCGTTCATTGTGCTCTGACCCTTCTGATACTCGTCAGCCTTGCGCTGGAACTCATCCTGCATAGACTTCAAATCGTTCTCCTTCTGCTTCTGGAGTGCCTCAAGCTCACCATTAGCTTTAGCAACATCAGGCAAAGCCTGCATGATAGTCTGGGTATTTACCTTACCAAACTTCTGTGCCATCATTGTCATTGGTGCACAAAGCATCAACATTAAAATAAGCTTTTTCATTGTTTTTATTCTTTTAATTATTAATTTCCAAATAGGTTTTCAGATGGACATATTGTCCACAGTCAACTCACTTTTATAACTCTCGCTGCAAATATACAACTAATTATTGGAATAACCTAATTTTTGAAGCACTTCGTTGCTAATATCGATTTTTGGAGAACCAAATATGATACCAGCATTGCTGGCTCTGTCGAGCACCAGCGAATAGCCACGCAAATCAGCGATTTCCTTCACTGCATTGTAGATTTCCTCCTGTATAGGAGTCATCAGCGCTTCACGCTTCTTGTAGAGTTCCCCTTCAGGTCCGAAGTATTTCTTCTTCAGATCACTGGCTTCCTTCTCCTTCTGCATGATGGCATCCTGCTTGGCTTTTTTCTGTTCCTGTGACAAGAAAACCACCTCGTTCTGATAGTTCTTGTACATAGTACTTGCCTCCAGATTGAGCGCCTCTACCTCAGCTTGCCATTTCTTGCTCACCTGATTCAACTGTTCGTTGGCACGCTCGTAAGCAGGCACATTCTTCAGGATATATTCCATATCAACCAGCGCATATTTCTGCGCATGGGCTGTGATGGCTGCTACAGCCATCATCAGCATCAATATCATCTTCTTCATAAGAATTCCTCCAATTATATTAATTCTTATTTATTATTTATCATTTCTCATTTGTCATTTGTCTTAGAACTCCTGACCGAGGATAAAGTGGAACTGGCTTCCACCCTTCTTATACTGGCTTCCGTTCCAAACCTTGTCGAAACCATAAGCCCAGTCGATACCCATCAAGCCGACCATTGGCAAGAAGATACGTACACCGACACCGGCACTACGCTTCATGCTGAATGGATTGAACTTCTTGGTGTCATACCATGCATTACCAGCCTCTACGAAGGTCAAACCATAAATAGTGGTATTACCCAAAAGGAACGGATAACGGAGTTCCAATGAGAAACGGTCGTATGCATAAGCATAGTAACCTGTGCTGGCACTATAAGATACAGAACCATTCTCGTAACCACGGAGACCGATGGTTTCCTCACCATAATAGGATGAATAACCGCTCATACCGTCACCACCCACATAGTAGGTCTCAAATGGACTCTTGTTGTATTTATTGTAAGCTCCCAACAAACCGAGTTCCACACGGGTCATCAACACAAAGCACTTCTGACCTCCGCTCAATGCGGTATAAGTCTTAGCCTTGAACTTCCACTTATGATACTCTATCCAGCGATATTTCTCCTGCTGCTCCTGAGCATAAGTTGGTGAGTTTCTGTTGGTTGCCAGATGCTCATAATCCTTGTTGTTCATCAAGCTCCATGGTGGAGTCAGGTTGACAGAAGCCTCTACCTCAGAACCAGTACGTGGGAAGAGCTGATTATCTGTTGATGTACGGTTCAACGAAATTGTCAAGTTCAAGTTGTTCGCATTACCATTATTCATCAACATATAGCTCCAGTTCTTCATCATGTAGCGCTGGTAAGCCAACTGTACAGACAGAGTAAAGTAGTCATCCGGCCAACGGAGACGCTTACCCCAACCGAGGCTTACGCCGACCATCTGGATATACTTATCTGGGTCGTAATAATTCTCGTAGTTATTGTAATAGCTGGAACCGTAACCATACATGTAGCTATAGTAGTTGTTCATGTAAGCACTGTTATAATAGTTGCTTGACACGTCAGTACTCTTACTATAGTATGCACCTACGCTGAACTGAACAGGTCGCTTGCCACCAAACCAGTTGGTAGAGTAGCTTACATTGTAGCTCTGATAGTAGGTACCATTGGTCTGTGCACCGATACTGAGCACCTCACCATCACCGATAGGCATGATACCACGATGCTCCTTATTTTTGTTGAAGAGGTTGGCCATAGAGAAGTTGTTGAGCTTCAAGCCCACACGTCCGATGACACCAGTCTGTCCCCAACCGAGTGAGAACTCAATCTGGTCGTTACTCTTCTGCTCCAAGTTCCAGTTGATATCCACAGTACCATCCTCATAGTTTGGCTTGATATCCGGGTTCACCTTTTCAGCATCAAAGTGTCCCATAGAAGCCAACTCACGGGCAGAACGCATGATAGCATCCTTAGAGAAGAGATCGCCTGGCTTCGTACGGAGTTCGCGGCGTACTACATTCTCATAGAGTCGGGTATTACCGTTGATGCGTACGTGGCTCAGATAAGCCTGAGGACCCTCAGTAACGCGCATTTCGAGGTCGATAGAGTCGCCATCGATATTGATTTCGGCAGGATTGATGTTAGAGAACACATAACCATTATTATAATAGAGGTTTCCCACCGCATCATCATCCTCATTCAAGCGCTTGTGCAAGAGTTTCTGATTATATACATCACCCTTCTTCATGGTGAGCAGAGCATTCAGACGGTCTGTATCATAGACAGTATTACCCACCCACGTGATATTACGGATGAAATATTGCTTACCCTCATCTACCTTCACATATACATCGACATGCTTCTCATCGTAGTTGCTGACGCTATCTTCCAGAATCTGGGCATCACGATAACCATACTCGTAGTATTTATCTATCAGCTTAGCCTTATCCTCTTTCCAGCGTTCAGGTGTAAACTTCTTAGATTTGAAGAAAGTAGCAAATTTTCCTGCCTCATGAGTCTTGGCGAATGCACCTTTGGAGAATAAGCCACCCTTAATCTTGCGGTCAGAAAGTTTCTCATTGCCATCGATAGTAATCTGATGAACCTTGATTTTCTCCTTTTTATCTACGATTACATCCAGGATAACCTGTCCCTTGTTGGCTACATCATCACGCTGGTTGATCTGGATATCCGCATTCTTGAAACCTTTGTCATCAAAGTATTTCTTGGCAAGAATTTTGGCACGGTCGAGCATGTTTGGAGTCACCTGTGTACCCTTTACCATACCCAATTTCTGCTCCATATCCTCTCGCTCGCTCTTTTTCAGGCCGATATAATTGATGTTAGAGATACGAGGGCGAACGGCCAAATAGATGTGGAGATAAAGTTTTTCGCCCACAATAGAGTCGGCAGCAATCGCCACTTTTGAAAACAGTCCATGCTTCCAATATCGCTTGACGGCATTGGTCACATCATCTCCCGGCACATCGATTCTATCACCGACCGACAGGCCAGAGATGCCAGTAAGCACATAATCCTCATATCCTTCCACTCCTGATACGTTGATGCCTCCAATGACCAGATTACGGGGATTTCCTGCATACGAGATGTCAGGATTCACAATCTTGTCTTGTGCCGTCACCTGCAAACAAGCCATTACACCGAACAGCAGGATGAAAACCTTTCTTATCTTATTCATTTACTTATTATGTATATTTTCAAATGTATTCTTTCCTAATATGACTCCCGAGTAATAGTAGCATTACTCTCCTTTTTCCACCTGAGCCTCAGTTTTGCCAAACCTGCGCTGACGATTCTGATAGTCAGCTATTGCCTTCTGGAGATCTTCCTCCATGAAATCAGGCCAGTAGGTATCGCAGAAATACAACTCAGAATAAGCTATCTGCCACAAGAGATAATTGCTGATGCGCAATTCACCGCCCGTACGGATCAGGAGATCAGGATCTGGCATAAAGTTGGTTTCGAGATGCTTGGCGAAATTCTCTTCAGTCAATTCACCGGCTATCTCATCATAGCTTTTCTTGCCATCAGCCATCGCATCCTTCAGGGAACGTCTCATTGCTTCCATGATTTCCCAACGAGAAGAGTAGCTCAAAGCCACCACCATCGTCATGGCGTCATTCTTAGCCGTATGTTCCATGGTCTCCTGCAACTTTTCCTGCACAGGCTTTGGCAAACGACCTATATCACCTATCACACGGAAGCGTACATTGTTCTTCATGAAGATTTCATCCTCAAGAGAAGTGAGTACAAGTCCCATCAGAGCAGCCACCTCGTCGGCAGGACGATTCCAGTTTTCCGTAGAAAAAGTATAGAGTGTAAGATATTTCACACCTAAGCGAGTACATTCTGAAGTGATACGACGAACGGTATCCACACCAGCCTGATGGCCGAAACTTCTTTCTTTGCCTCGCTCCATCGCCCATCGCCCGTTACCATCCATGATGATGGCAATATGCTCTGGTATTCTGCTCATATCTAAGTTTGTTGCCATTATTCTTCTTTATTACATGTTCTACATTTTGCCTTGAAACTATAGGTTATTGTGAGCTGCAGCATGGAATAGCAGTCTGTATTCTTGAATGCACCGCTGCTCTTCACTCTATAGGGGTCTTTCACTCCATCCAGTTCATCATTCAGAGAGAAATGGAATCCCCAGTCTAAACCTACATTCAGCCGTTCTCTGACTTTATATTTCACACCTATACCGATAGGCACATTGGCGGTAAAGACACTTTTGCTGCCTCCAGACACGGAAGTTGCTCCCAGTCCGCCATAAATATAGGGTGTCAACCGCTTGGCTCCTCGATAGTCTCTTCCTGTACCGTAAGGCCAGAAATTATACTCGAAGACGAGACTTACATCCACCACATTATGATTGAACTCATAGGTTGACTCTGCATAATCCGGATAATAAGTCTTGACATCCGCCGACGATCCTTTCAGTTTTCCATAACTGGCGCTCAGGCGCAAGTCTTTATAAGGGTCGAAATTGTATCTCCAAAGCAGCGAGGCCATCGGCTGCATGTTTTTCAACACGTTGCCATTGAAATCACCCTCGTAACTGACCATTCCTACCCCCGCACCTATCTCCATGCGATATTGGGGATCATCCTGGGCACTGATGTGGACAAGAGCAACCACCAAACCGATTATCGTCAGAACTATTCTGTGCATTTTACACCTTATTATATATATAGACTCAAGAGAAAGAAATAAGTTTATTCCTTTCTCCATCCATCTCTATTATATCTTCCTTTCCAAACGTATCCGTTGTTGATAACCCAATAATAGTTATTGGCATCACGCACGAAAGCAGCTGGTCTGCTTACTGCAAATTCAGCAGGCATCACAACCGTTGTATCCACTCTCCAGTCTAAGCCAGTCTTGCTCACATACCACTTACATTTTTCCACAGTAGCACTACCCACTTTATAGTCGCCAGCAGCCAAAGCCACATAACCGCTATCGTTGAGCGCCACCTGGAGGGTATTGAGATAAGGCAACATGCCAGCCTGATGAGCCTGATATTCTACATAGTTCCACTGATAAGAATCTGTAGCTTCACCAGCATCAAAAGTGCGAGTCCAGATCGTTGCGACCGTATCCTTCTCTTCATTCTCACGAACCTTTCGATTACCGAGGAGAAGAAGGTTTTCTGCGCCTTTCACAGAACGAACAGGCTTAACCACCAAACTGAGGTTTTCTGTTGGCAGGAAGTCTGCGCCCTTGTCATCCATTGCATCAGGAGTCCAGCTGGCACCATTGTCCTTAGATACGGCAATACCAGCAGCAGTATAAGCATACAGATAGTTGCTACTTGCGCCAATCAACTGTAGAAGAGAGGCGTCAGTAGTAACGGATTCCCAATAGACAGCATCATCAGACTTGAGAACTTCGCCATTATTCAGAATATAAAGTTTGCCATTCTTAGCGATTGCGCTCTTATAGGCATCCTCACCCAAAGCAACATTAGGAGTTAGAGGATTTCCAAAAGCACCACCATTCAGACCAGTCTTGAAAATCTTGGTACCACCATTACTCTTACCGAAAACATAGACATAGTTGCCCGCAGAAACGGCTTTCATGCCAGCCAAAGCTGCCAAGTCACCATTCTGGGCTGCAAGAGAATGCCATACGAAGGAATCAGGACCTTCTTTGTGTACATTTACGGTAATCGTATAAGTACGATATGCAGAATAATCGTTGTTATATACTCGGATTTCCTTTGGTTTAGAGAAATCTACGGAGTCAGAGCTGGAATAATAAACCAAAGAGTCTTTATTATCCTTATCTTTCAGCACCCAAAACAGCGGACTGCTCTGCTTGGCTGTGATAGAAGCCAAGGCAGCACTGATCTTTGTCCCAACAGGCAAAGAGTCTGCATTATAGATCTTACCAGCGGTCTGATCTATATAAAATTTATAATTAGAACCAGCAATCGTGGTAGCATAAGTTGAATTCTTCGTACCATCCGATGTCTTTCCCAGATAATAGCGATTCATCGTGCCAAGAGAAAAAGCAGTGATGGCAGTATCATGGGTATATTCAATATTTGTATCATCGTCACTGCTCAAACATGAAGACAATGACAGGCCTGCAGAAAGGAGCAGGATGAAAGCAAAAAACTTCCTTTTCATTCTTATTTATTTATTTTTAGCTGCAAATTTACAGAGAATTCTTCAAATAAAGCCCCTTTTTGTCGGTTTATTATGCAAATTATTGATTTTATCGGTAATTTTTAAGTTTGTTTAGTGATTATTCCCAACAATCAAGGCATTTTTGAGAGGAAAAGCTTTTAAAAAAATGAGAAATGACAAATGACAAATGAGAAATGACAAATGAGAAAGACTATAAAATGAGAAATGACAAATGAGAAATGGGAAACTAAAAAAAAGAGTCCCATCCCTCTTTCGAGAGATAGGACCCTAATATGATAATTCTTAATAATTCGAAGTTTCGAATGATTAGAGCTGTGGACCAGCAGCAACGAGAGCCTTACCAGCCTCGTTTGTCTCATACTTCTTGAAGTTCTTGATGAAGCGAGCAGCCAAATCCTTAGCCTTCTCCTCCCACTGAGAAGCCTCAGCGTATGTAT
>OLIS01000800.1_pt1 | contig 24344 bp, 24 predicted proteins | sample 1601351 | NCBI WGS metagenome assembly OLIS01 (sample SAMEA2452122, study PRJEB22498) | human gut metagenome | biome: human feces; feature: human gut; material: feces | place: Australia | collected 2012
CTGGCTCATCCGGAGCGGTACGCTTTCTGGGGGGATGATGTTGTTCGACATGGGGAGGAGTTGAAGAATAGAAATTGTCGGTTGCAGGTGAATATTCTGTCATTTGCGGGGTATTACGGGAAAGAGGCGCAACGGGGAGCGGAGAGGTTGCATGATGCGGGGTTGATTGATTATTATGCGGGGGATGTGCACGGGATGAGGCAGGTGGAGGGGATCAGGAAATTTTTGGCAGGTTGAGGGTAATTATTTGAATCAAAAAATATAAATGAAATAATAAAATTCACGTCATGAACAAATTTGAAGATATAAAAATCGCTGTGGCCGGAACCGGTTACGTTGGCTTGAGTATAGCGACATTGTTGTCCCAACATCATCAAGTGAAGGCGGTAGACGTGATACCTGAAAAGGTGGAGAAACTGAACAACAGAATCTCTCCGATTCAAGATGATTACATCGAGAAATATTTGGCAGAAAAGTCCTTAAACTTGGTAGCCACCCTCGATGGTAAGGATGCTTATAAAGATGCGGATTTCGTGGTGATCGCTGCCCCGACCAATTACGACCCGGTGAAAAATTATTTCGATACCTCTCGCGTGGAAGAGGTGATTGATTTGGTACTGGAAGTAAATCCCGATGCGGTGATGGTTATCAAGAGTACCATTCCGGTGGGGTACACTCGCAATCTCTATGTCAAGTACGCTCAAAAGGGAGTGAAAAAGTTTAATTTACTCTTCTCTCCGGAGTTTTTGCGAGAGAGTAAAGCCTTGTATGATAATTTGTACCCAAGTCGGATCATAGTGGGTTATCCTAAAATTATAAACAAATCCGGATTAGCAGAGGAGAACGAGGCAATAAAGGCTGTGACAGATGTTGAAATGTTGGAAGAGGCTGCCAAGACATTTGCGGCTCTCTTGCAAGAGGGGGCTATTAAGAAAGATGTTGACACGCTCTTTATGGGAATGAAGGAGGCGGAGGCAGTGAAACTTTTTGCCAATACTTACCTTGCCTTGCGTGTGAGCTATTTTAACGAACTTGACACGTATGCAGAGATGAAAGGACTCGATACAAAATCAATCATAGAGGGAGTGGGACTTGATCCTCGTATTGGTACGCATTACAACAATCCCTCTTTCGGTTACGGGGGATATTGTTTGCCGAAAGATACAAAGCAGTTGCTTGCCAACTATCAAGATGTACCACAAAACATGATGTCTGCCATCGTGGAGTCTAACAAAACCCGCAAGGATTATATCGCAGATGCGGTGTTGAGAAAGGCAGGTTATTATGGTGAGAATGGACAATGGGATTCAAGTAAAGAACATGCTTGCACTATTGGGGTTTATCGCTTGACAATGAAAGCGAACTCTGATAATTTCCGTCAATCTGCTATTCAAGGAATTATGAAACGTGTAAAGGCCAAGGGGGCAGAAGTGATCATTTATGAGCCAACTCTTGGTGATGGTGAAACATTTTTCGGCAGTAAGGTTGTCAATAACCTTGCCAAGTTCAAGGAGATGAGCCAGGCCATCATTGCTAACCGCTTTGACGATAATCTTGGAGATGTTAGGGAAAAGGTTTATACCCGGGATATTTTTGGGAGGGATTAATTTCGGAAATGGCTAACGTTTGATAAATATTATTGGATGTTAAAATTGAAAATGATCAAAACAAGATACTCTCTTTTCTTAGAAGTATAAATACAAATTAATAACGATGTTCAACTTAAATAAATTCATTGCTGACAGTGTTACATCACGTCCTGTTAGTATGTTTGCTGCCGACATTGAGGCAAATAAAGAGAAGCTTACTTGCGAGATCAAGGGTAAAACTGTGTGTGTGATTGGGGGAGCAGGTTCCATTGGTTCTAGCTTTATCAAAGCAATACTTTGCTTTGAACCGAAGTCCGTTGTTGTCGTGGATCTTAATGAGAATGGGTTAGCGGAACTTGTTCGTGATATTCGTTCCACAGAAGGACTTTACTGTCCTAATGAGTTCCGTTGTTACACGCTTAATTTTGCTGATCCAATTTTTGAACGCATTTTTCGCAAAGAGAAAGGTTTTGATATCGTTGCTAACTTTTCAGCCCACAAACATGTGCGTTCTGAAAAGGACAAATATAGTGTTCAGGCTCTTATCGAGAATAACGACATAAAGGCAAAGCATTTAATGGATCTTCTCGTAGAGTATCCACCAAAACATTTTTTCTGTGTATCTACAGACAAAGCTGCCAATCCAGTCAATATTATGGGGGCTTCGAAACGTATCATGGAAGATCTTGTGATGGCGTATAATTTGTATTTCAAAGTAACTACTGCCCGTTTTGCCAATGTGGCCTTTTCCAATGGGTCTCTTCCTGACGGATGGCTTCATCGTTTGCAAAAGAAACAACCGTTGGCAGCTCCAACTGATGTGAAGCGTTATTTTGTTTCTCCAGAGGAGTCTGGTCAGATTTGTATGTTGGCTTGTATTCTCGGTAATGGCGGTGAAATCTTTTTCCCGAAATTGGGTAAAGAACAAATGTTGACCTTCTCACATATCTGTGATAACTTTGTTAAGACAGAAGGCTTTGCGAAGGTAGAGTGTAAGGACGATTCTGAGGCGAAGCATTATGCAGCACAGATGTCTTATGAATCTGACACCTATCCTGTGGTTTACTTTAAGAGTGACACCACCGGCGAAAAAGCCTACGAGGAGTTTTACATCCTTGGCGAGAAGATCAATATGGAGCGTTTTTCTGCACTTGGTGTAATAGAAGAGACTACTCGTCGCTCAATGCCCGAAATCAATAGTTTCTTTTCTGAGCTCGAAGGTATTTTCCAGAAAGATGACTTTACCAAGGCAGAAGTAGTAGAATCAATCAAGAAGTTCATTCCTAACTTTGAACATGAGGAAAAGGGTAAGAATCTTGATCAAAAGATGTGAATTAACGGTTGATAGGCTAACAAATTAACATTTTTCAGAAATGGCTGATTACAAAAAGACAATAGATTTTATCAAGTCAGTATATGGCAATAGAGATTTTATTCCCCTTGCGGTTCCTGTATTTGTAGGTAATGAAAAGAAATATCTTAACGAGTGTATCGATACTACTTTTGTTTCATCTGTGGGAAAGTTTGTCGATCGCTTCGAAGTGGAAATGGCCAAATATACGGGTGCTAAGCGTGCTGTCGTTTGTGTAAGTGGTACTAATGCTCTTCACATGTCGCTTTTACTGGCAGGTGTTAAACAGGATGATGAGGTCCTAACACAGGCTCTTACCTTTATTGCTACTTGTAATGCGCTCTCATACATTGGAGCTCATCCTGTGTTTATTGATGTAGATCGTTCTACAATGGGGCTTTCGCCTAATGCTTTGAAAGAATGGCTCGTCAAGAATGCAGAGGTACGTAAGAATACTCGTACTAAAGATCTTCCTAAAAGTCGGGATTTTGCATATGAAGAGGATAAGCTTGCTTGCTACAACAAGAGTACAGGTCGTAGAATTAAGGCTTGCGTACCTATGCATACCTTCGGTCATCCTGTTCGTATCGAAGAAATTGCAGCAATCTGCAAAGAGTGGCATATTGAACTTGTTGAGGATGCAGCAGAATCTATTGGTTCAACCTACGAGGGCAAGCACACCGGTACTTTTGGTAAGATTGGTGTTATTTCTTTCAATGGAAACAAAACTATTACCACTGGTGGCGGTGGCATGATGCTTTTCCAAGATGAAGAACTCGGTACCTTTGCTAAGCATATAACAACACAGGCAAAGATTCCTCATCGTTGGGAGTTTTGTCATGATCATATTGGTTACAACTATCGTATGCCCAATATTAATGCTGCCCTTGGTTGTGCTCAATTGGAAAACCTTGATAGATATATAACAAGTAAACGAGAGATTGCTGCAGAGTATGAAGCATTTTTCAAAAATGTACCAGATATTGAATTTTTTGTTGATTCTTCTGATACTCGTTCAAATTATTGGTTGAATGCTATTATCTTGAAAGATAAGAAAGCTCAGCTTGATTTTTTAGAACAAACGAATGACAATGGTGTAATGACTCGCCCTATTTGGGAACTTATGAATCGTTTACCCATGTTTGAGAATTGTGAAACAGATGGATTGAAAAATACAGTCTGGTTTGCAGAGCGAGTAGTTAATATTCCAAGTTCAGTAAGACCTAAAGATTTATATTATGGAAGAATATGATATGACTTGTTTTGGATATTGAAAAAGATTCTATGTTTAGGTCTCAGTAATGGATATTCCAAGTGGTAAAAATAATGAGAAAGTAAATTGCTCATATTGCCTGCTAATAGATAGATATAGAATGACTAGTAGCTATGTTTATACGTTTAATAATTGAGGATAAATAGATGGCACAATTACAAGTGACAAAAGACTTCCAAACCTTTGTGAATGTAGAAAAATGTAGAGCTGGAGAGGATGTTCTGATTATTCATGAACCCTCAAATAATGTTCTTCGTCTTACACCAAAAGTACGAGCATATTTCTCGGAATGGATTGAACAGAACCTTATGGATGGCTGGGATACTGAATCATATTAGGGCATGGAGCATGCCAAATAGAAAGATGAATAGGAAGAGAAGAAACATAAAAGAAAGTAATAAAGATGTCAAACCTCACATACAAACTTGCCACCTTAGGTGACTTTGAAGATTTTTATCGCATCAAATGTGATAAGGTAAACATTGCATGGAGTGGCTTTACGCAAGCTCCTGAAAAAAAATCTTTCTATGAATGGTATCAACGTCAGTTAGCATCTGACCACCGTTGGATATATCTTGTATACGAAGGACAGAAATGTTGTGCCTTTTTCTATGTTGACAAACTTAAGGATGGTAATTTTGAAGCTGCATCATCTGGTGTTTTATCTGATTTCATGGGGAAAGGTATAGGTATCTATGCTTTAGCTATGCAAATATTTGAAATACAATTAGTTATAATGAGTGGGGGAGATTGTGTCGTGGGTGTCAGACAAGAACATTGCTTCCTATAAGCGGTATGAGAAATTGGGCTTCATCCGAATGGATGAGTTCGAAATTAGAAATCTACCACTTCTTGGAGGCGAGCATAAATTTTATAAATGGATAAAGACTAAGTGAGTCAACTTGAAGTGGTTATCAAATAGAGATAATGTCACTTCAATTGACTTACAGAAAAGCAACAGAAGAAGAGTTTGAGGATTTATACAGGATAAAGTGCGATAGAGCCAATATCGAATGGGGAGGCTTTTGCGAAGTTCCCAATCGTGATAGATTTTATATATGGTTTAAAGATCAGCTAATTTCGGATAAGCGAACAATTTATCTTGTATATGATCATGAAGATGTGTGTGCATTCTTTTATCTTGACAAGATAGATAATATTACATACGAATTGTCTTCATCTGGTGTTTTGTCTCAGTTTACAGGTCGGGGAATTGGGTCGTATACTGTTCGTGCAAGATTGGATATCATTCAATCTCTAGGAGGTAGGATTGGGATTACTTGGATTGCAGAGGATAATGTTGCGTCATATAGAAGATTTGAAAATGAAGGTTTCACACGTACAGGAAAATATGAAATTCGTAATCTTCCTCTTCTCGGTGGCGAGCATAAGTTTTTCAAATGGATAAAACAACTATAAATGAGGAAAGTCTGTATAATAACAGCTGCTCGTTCAGAATATGGTTTGCTTCGGTGGACAATAGATGGCGTTCTGAAGAATCCAAATCTTGAACTTCAGCTCGTAATAACCGGAGCTCATCTGATGGCTGAACATGGCTATACATATAAGTGTATTGAGGAAGATGGCTATCCTATCTCCGCAAAGGTTGATATGGAGCTCAGTAGTGATTCAAGGGAGGCAATTGTAGCGTCTATGGGTCGTTGTTGCATGGGTTTTGCTAAGGTTTTTACAGAACTTCAGCCGGATCTTGTTGTGGTCTTAGGCGATCGCTATGAACTTCTGCCAATCTGTAGTGCAGCTCTTGTAATGAGAATTCCTATCGCTCATATCTCTGGAGGTGATGTAACCATAGGAGCTATTGATAACGAAGTGCGGAATGCTGTTACGATGATGGCTTCTCTTCATTTTCCTGGTGTAGAAGAGTCTGCTCAAAATATCATCCGTATGTGTAACTCATCAGGAAATGTATGGACGGTAGGAGAACCGGGATTGGATAACTTTTGCAGAGGTACATTAATGACTCGTTTGGAACTTGCTGAAAACATAGGCATACCTATAAAAAATAAGTGGATTCTCGTAACACTCCATCCCGAAACAAACGAGTCGCTTGAGTACAATCTTCAGATGGCAAAAAACATCATTTCCCTTACAGACTGTAAGGAAGATGTATCAATCGTTATCTCAAAAGCTAATGCAGATTTTGGTGGTAATCAGATTAACGAGTATTGGGCAGGGGTGGAAAAGCAGAATCCTAGAAAATACCATCTCTATTCATCTCTCGGACAGATGCGTTATCTCAGTTTTATGAACGAGTGTTATGCAGTACTTGGTAATTCCTCAAGTGGTATTGTTGAGGCTCCTTGTCTTGGTACTCCAGTTATCAATATCGGTAACCGTCAGACTGGTCGCTATATCTGTAAAAACGTGCATCAGGTAAATAATGACCTCTCAGAGATCCTTACAGCATGGGAGAACATCGAAACAAATCCTGTGCGCATCAAGGATCATTACTATGGAGACGGATTTACAGCCGAAAAGATTATAAAACATATTGAGGAATATCTGTATGCAGAATAATCATATCATCGGAGGTGAATTTGATGTAGATATTCAAGGTTTCCAGCATACAAAGAGTAATAATGGTGTTTTGGAGGGTGTTTACAAATACTCTTCCGGTCGTTCGGCACTCTATTACATTCTGCTTGATGTACAGAAACGATACGGGATCGCAACCGTTTATCTGCCAGACTATCTGTGTTCGTCAGTAGTGATCGCTGCCCAAAAGAGCCAGATGGAGGTGGTATTTTACAATCTTAACGATCGACTTGAAATTGATGCGGAAAGGTTTCCGATTGAATCAGAAGCGAAGGTTGCGGTTCTTCTTATTAACTATTTTGGTCTTAAGAACCTTGAACAACAGATTGCATTTGTGCGATCTCTCAGCAAAAATACTATTATTATTGAAGATGATGTACAGGCTTTCTATGAGTTCCAGAAGAAAGAATTGATGGCTGACTACAAGTTTACTAGTCTCCGCAAGACATTCGCTTGTCCTGATGGTGGTTTGGTTAAGACATGCAATGAGCTTGCTGTAGTAGCTGACGGGAACAAGTTTCATCAGTATAAGTTTGCTGGTAGCATACTTAAGGCACTTCGCAAACCAGAATACTACGATGATGATGTATATCTACACCTCTTCGAGAAAGGCGAGTCACACATAGATGACGAGATTGTGATGGGCATGAGCCAGATGTCGCAGGAGATTATAGTGAAGAATGACTTTGAGCGTATCGCTTATATCCGCCGGCGCAATGCGAAACAGATACTTGAGGGTTTGAAGAGTCTAGGTGTTAGAACCGTAGTTCCCGTTTCGGAGGGAAAGACTCCTTTGTTTATTCCAATTTGGTTAGATGATAGGAATAAGGTGCGTAAGAGAATGTTCCAGAAGCAAATATTCTGTCCTGTACATTGGCCCATCGAAGGTATGAATGTGCAAAAAGGGGTAGAAATGGCAGAACACGAGATGTCAATCATCATCGATCAAAGATATACTAATAAGGATATGGATTTTATTCTTAACATATTAGAAATAGCATTGAAGTGATAGGATTTACAGAACATTGGAATCAGTATCTTAATTTCATTCCAGCGAAACTACAGGACTTATATTTTTGCGAAGAATACGTGAAACTCTACGAGACCGAGAGCGAGAAGGCTTATTGTTTCGTGTATCAAGATGGCGATAGTATCATGTTGTTCCCCTTTCTGCGTAGAGTATTCCAGTACAAAGGCAATACATATTTCGATTTCGAGACCGCATACGGTTATGGTGGTCCCATATCCAACGATCATAGCGAGACCTTTATGACGGCTGCTCTTGAGGCAATGACTGCAAAAGCTTCTGAAGAAAATTATGTTTGTGGTTTCGTTCGTTTTCATCCGCTTTTGGAGAATTGGGACGGCTTTGATAAGGTAGGCTGTTTAATAAAAGACAGAAAGACCATTGCCATTAGCCTTACCGGGGGTATTGATGCAACCTGGATGAACGAGATTCACACCAAGAACCGCAATGTCATTAAGAAAGGAGAGAAGAAAGGGTTGAAGTTTATTGTAGATGACGATTTCACTTATTTGGAGGAATTTGAGGAACTTTATAATTCCACGATGGATAAACTTGATGCTGATGGATTTTATTACTTCGCCCCTAAGTATTATAATCAGTTGAAGGATACAATCGAAAATAGCTTTTTAGGTATTGTGAAGTACGAGGACAAGGTTGTAGCAGGTGCAATCTTCTTTTATCAATTGCCATACGGTCATTATCATCTTGCTGGTAGCGATAAGGCTTCTCTCAAGCTTTCGCCTAATAATTTTCTCCTTTGGGAAGCAGCCAAGGAACTTACGAATCGAGGGGTGGAGTATTTTCATCTTGGTGGTGGTACTGATGGCTCAGAGGAGAACAGCCTCTATCAGTACAAGCGTAAGTTCTCAAGGTCCGCATATCAGTTCTTCTTGGGTAAAATGATGTTTAATCAGCCGCTTTACGATGATATCTGTGCTGATTGGGTTGCTGCTAACCCTGAGAAAGCAGAAAAATTGAAATATATCCTTTTGAAATATAAATATTGAAACTATGCATACCTACATAATTGCTGAAGCAGGTGTAAATCACAATGGACAGCTTGATCTTGCTCTAAAACTCTGCGATGTCGCCAAAAAGGCAGGAGTAGATTGTGTGAAGTTCCAGACTTGGCAGACCGAGAAGATTGTGACACATAAGGTTGAAAAAGCCTCCTATCAGTCGGGAAATACGCATGATACAAAAGAGAGTCAATTTGATATGCTCAAGAAGTTGGAAATCTCACATGAGGGTTTCCGAATAGTTCAGGATCATTGTAAGAAGATAGGAATCGATTTTCTTTCTACTCCGGATGAAGAGTACAGTCTTGCATTCTTGATGAACGAACTCAACTTACCTCTCATCAAGATTGGTTCGGGAGAGGTGACAAATATACCATACCTCCGTCAGATAGCATCATATGGTAAGCCTATAATTCTCTCTACTGGTATGGCGACTCTTGCTCAGGTTGCTATCGCCTATGACACTTTACTTACAGCAGGAGCACCATCTGTAGCATTGCTTCATTGCACCACCAATTACCCATGTCCCAAGGATGAAGTGAATCTTCGTGCTATGCAGACCATGAAGGAAGCTTTCAAGTGCCAGATGGGATATTCTGATCACACCATGGGGACGGAGATTCCTATTGCAGCTGTAGCTATGGGGGCAGAAATTATCGAAAAGCATTTCACTCTCGACCGCAATATGGAGGGACCTGATCACAAAGCTTCGCTCGAACCTCAAGAATTGCAGTATATGGTAGATTGTATCCGTAATATCGAGAAGGCTCTTGGCGATGGTATCAAGCGTCCAAACCCAAGTGAGGTGGAAATATCTAAAGTCGTACTTAAGTCTATTGTTGCGAAAGTTCCTGTGAAGAAGGGGGACATCCTAACTGCTGATAATGTTACCATCAAGCGTGCTGGTAGTGGAATCCCTGCAGCCCATTGGGATATGGTGGTTGGCACTAGGGCTCTTCATGACTTTGATATCGATGACCCTATTAAGATAGATTAAAGTATGCGTCCGTTAGTTATTATACCTGCACGAGGTGGCAGTAAAGGTATACCTCATAAGAATATCAAGAATTTGGGAGGTAAACCGTTGATCTGTTATACCATCGATATAGCCAGAAAGTTTACAACTGACGATAATATATGTGTGTCTACTGACGATGATGCTATCATCAAGGTTGTTGAAGACTACGGGCTGAAGGTCCTGTTCAAGCGTCCTGAGTATTTGGCTACTGATAATGCGGGGACCAATGGCGTTCTCCTTCATGCTCTCGATTTTTACGAGCGGAAAGGTAATAAATATGATGTAGTAGTGCTTCTTCAGGTTACTTCTCCTTTTCGTAGAGCTGAAGATGTGATTGAGGCTGTCAAATATTATGATGACAGTATTGATATGGTCACCTCGGTAATGCCTGCTAAGTGTAATCCTTATTACGATGGTTTCGAAGATAATGCAGAGGGACTGCTTACTATTAGTAAGGGAAATGGCACGATCGAACGACGTCAGGATGCTCCTTATGTATGGCAACAGAATGGGGCTGTATATGTAATCAATCCCGTGCAGCTCAAAGCCAAGGGGCTTGCAGGGATGACTAAGATACGCAAGTATGTAATGGACGAATTACACTCTGTAGATCTTGATAATATGCTTGATTGGAAGATAGCAGAAATCATGTTGAAAGATAAGTTGGTGAAGATATGAGAAAATATGTAGTTATTGAGTCTGCAACGATCAAGGATGCTCTCGTTGCAATTAACAACATAACCCATGATGGAGAATCGCTCATCGTTGTGAATTCTGATCAGCAAATGGTTGGTTCACTCACTGATGGAGATATCCGCAGAGGTCTCATTGCAGGAGCGGAACTTACAGATCCCGTGAGCAAGGTTATGCATCGTGACTTCAAGTTCATCAAGGAGGAAGAATATGATGTTGCGCATTTGAAATCTTTCCGTGATCATCGCATCATGTTCATTCCTATTCTTGATGACCAGAAACGTGTCGTGGATGTAGTCAATCTACAGAAATTTAAATCCATGCTTCCTATTGATGCCGTACTGATGGCTGGGGGAAAGGGAGAACGTCTTCGTCCGCTTACAGAGAAGATTCCAAAGCCATTGCTCGAAGTGGGTGGCAAGTGCATTATTGATCATAATGTAGACCGTCTGATTTCGTATGGAGTGCAACATATCAATGTGACTATTAACTATCTTGGTGAACAATTGGAAGAACACTTTGCCGTTCCTCGTAATGGTATACAAGTACGCACCTTCCGAGAGCCTAAGTTCCTTGGTACTATCGGTAGCATTAAGTTTGTGGATACTTTTTATAATGATAATATTCTTGTGATGAACTCAGACCTCTTTACCAACATTGATTATGAGGACTTCTTTCTCCATTTCCAGATGCACGATGCAGAGATGTCGGTAGCTGCTATTCCTTATAATATCAGTATCGAACTCGGCATTCTCGATCTTGACGGTCGTAATATCAAAGGGCTTATTGAGAAACCCAAGTATAACTACTATGCCAATGCAGGTATCTATCTCATAAAAAAGAGAGCACTTGCAGAGATTCCTGAAGACACGTTCTTTCATGCTACTCACCTTGTAGAGAAACTCATTGCTCAGGGTAAGAAGGTCATCCGCTATCCACTTAATGGTACGTGGATTGATATCGGTACTCCGCAGGAGTATGAGAGAGCAAAAGAATTGGTGAAACATCTGAAATAATTTGAAGACCTATGTTTACATCAATATTTATAACATTGGAGCAATTCATAAAAAATTGCATAAACCGCTTTAGTATATATAAGTGGTGGCGTTACTATTCAAAAGGAGTTACACTAAAACAATTAACGAAAGAGCAAAAAAAACAAATTCAAGATTATTATCGTCCATTAACAGGTAAGGAAGTTGATGTCAAATGGCATGCATTATTATATTCATTGACAGGTGTCTTTAATGTCAAGTATCTCCCTTTTGATTTGTTTCATAAAATTGCCTATTCATTAAGTCCATGGGAGTATCATAAAATTTTGGATGACAAAAATATGTATCGTCAATTGTTCCATGGATTTAACCTTCCAGAACGCATTGTTGAATGCTCTTGTGGAGTGTATTATTTGCCTCAAGAAGGCGAGAAAGAAGTGACTTTTGAGGAGGTCGTGAATTATTGTCAGAATCTAGAGGAATGTATTATTAAGCCTTCACGTGACTCAAGTGGCGGGCAAGGGGTGGCTGTTTTGTCGGTGAAGAGAGGGATTACAAATAATGGACAAAACATTAAAGATATTATAAGGCATTATGGTAATAACTTTCTTATTGAAAGAAAATTAGAAAATTGTGAAATATTAAAAAAACTTAATCCGACATCTCTAAATACATTTCGAATATTGACGTACCGCGATATTACAGGAAAACCTCAATATCTAAAGGCTTTCTTAAGAATTGGAAGACTCGGTGGCGTTATTGATAATGCAAGTGCTGGCGGAATAGTATGTCCAATTTCCCCAGAAGGAGTTCTTAGTAAATATGCTTGTACAACATTTCCTTATAAGGAATTTGAGACAACAGATAATGGAACAACAGTTGGAGGGTATTATATTGAAATGTTCCCACAATTAATCCAGACAGCTCTTGATGCGCATGCTAGGCTTCCATATTTTAACTTAATTGGTTGGGATATTACCATTGATAAAAATGACAAAGTTGTTATCGTTGAGTGTAATCCTCCATGCGATATGAGGATTGGGCAGGTAATGTTTAAAACATCTGATATTTCAGAATATCAAGAAGAAATATTGGAGAGAGTCTTTAAAAACAAAAAAAGATGAGAAAAATATTAGACTATCTTGATATAAGAAAATTTGGATTGCTCGAGGTTCTAATTGCATTATACCCAATTCTTATGGGATATCAATATGGTAGCATCCCATGTACATTGCTATTTTTGTTGGTAATGGATTTGTTAGCATTATTTAGAAAAACAAACTTTTCATTGCCATCAAAATATATGAAATATTTAGCTATTTTTGTTATTGTGCATGAGATTATATTGTGTGCAACAATGAAATCGCTACCCAGTTATCATATCAACAGTATAGTCTCGCTTCTGGTTATTATGCCTTCAATTTTTATTATTGTTCCCGTCGTGAACTTCGAAAAACTTAAGGGTGGTATCAATCTTATTGCTGTAATATGTATGATGGGAATGATTTATCATTTTATCATACTGCAAACAGGTCATTATGTATCCCCAATAAAAGTCCCTTTTATGCCAGATATGCAAAGTGGAACAAGACTTTATAGTGACGTGCTTCGACCTTGTTCTTTTTTTTGGGAGCCACAGTCTTATTGCACCTTTATGTCTGTGCCGTTATTCTATTCTTTGATTGATAAAAAATACTTTTGGGCAGTATTGATAATACTATCGATGTTTTTATCGACTTCAACGACAGGAATTGCAATATCAATATTGTCGCTTGCAATATTTGTACTGACACAGAATGTTACCAAATCCCAACGAGTTATTCTTTTGGCTTTAGGAATAGGTCTTGTATATGTTCTTTTTACTGCTGATTTTTTGTCTGCAGGAGTGGAAAAAATGGAATCAATATCATATGAGACCTCATCTCGATTGTATAATGGACCAACGTTGATAGCGAATATGCATATGGAAGATTTTGTATTTGGAATAAACTATTCTAATGTGTATGACTATTACATGGATGGCAATGTACAGGCCGTTTTAATGGAAAAGTATGATAGTATATTTATGCCTTCGTTTTGGAATGTGTTGGCTAAGTTTGGTGTAATAGGTCTGTTATTATACATGGGAGTTTATGTGGAAAGCATAAGAAGAAGTAGAATGCTATTGGTTTATGTTTTTCCATTAATCGTAGCCCTGTTTACTAATCCTGATTTTCTTGGAGGTTTATTTGCCTTTGAGTTTATTGTGATTTATAGTTTTATCACATTCGATAATCAAAAAATATGAAAGTTTATATCATAACTACTCATTTTGCCAATAATATGGGTGCATTACTGCAATGCTATGCTTTAGCTAAGTATTTAAGAACCGAGGAATTTACAGATTGTGAAGTCCTCAATTATTTACCCAAGGATGACGATCTAAGCTGGAAGATATGGCCAAAGCCAGAATGTTTCAAAGATATTCTAAAGAATTTTTATTCTTTGATGCCACACAAGATTCTTACTAAACTAAGGAAGAATCGAGTGATAAGGTCTTTTATCTCTGATTATCTTCCGGTCACTGATATGACATATCGGCGAAAAAATTTGTTGCAAAACCCGCCAGCAGCTGATGCATACATTTGCGGGAGCGATCAGATTTGGAATTTCCGATTGTTTGATGACTTGACTTATTATTTGGATTTCTGTGACAGAATACAAACACGCAGAATATCTTATGCTGCAAGTATTACTGATTATTGGAGTCGAAAGCAGCAAGAATTGGTTAAACCTTGGCTCCAAAAATTTGATACTATTACTCTGAGAGATAGAAATTATGTTTCAGCAGTGTCTGAGATTGCAAAGAAAGAAGTATCTTTTGTTTGTGACCCAGTTTTTCTCTTATCAAAAGAAGAGTGGACGGCTTTTGCTAAAGAAGACAAGTGTTTGAATGAGCCTTATATATTGTGCTATTTTATTTCTGTCCCAGATGTTGCTTTGAAGGCGGTTGAGAGTTTGCGAAAGAAAACAGGATATAAAGTTGTTCACCTTAATGTGAATTCTAGAGATAGATTTAATAGTGACCTTGATATCAGAGTTGCTGATCCACGTGATTTCGTGGGGCTTATCAAGAATGCAACATACTTATGTACAAATTCATTCCACTGCTCATCATTTTCAATAATTTTCCAAAAAGATTTTATGTTTTTGAAAGAAAAAATAGATGAGAGAGCAGAGACCCTGAAGGAAATTTTCAAGATACCTAATGTAATAATGAATAAAGAGGCCGTAGATCAAATAGAGATAATCGATCATCATGTAGATTATGTAAAAGGAAAAGAGTCTGGAGAGTTGTTTATTAAACAATCTAAAAGGATTTTGCACAATAGTATATGGAACAGATAAAGCTAGCAAGTATAAAAGAGTGTACTGGTTGCAAAGCATGTATAGTGGCGTGTAAGAAAAATGCCATATCATTCGTTGATAACGAAACAACGCTTCATATGTATCCTAAAATTAACATTTCGATTTGTGTTAATTGTAATAGATGCGTCCAAAGTTGTCCGGTTCTTAATTTTGAAGCTATTTCTAAGACAAAAGATGATTATGTTCCTAAAACGTATTGTGGCTGGCATATCGACAATAAAATAAGACTACAATCTACATCAGGTGGTGTGGGATCTGCATTAGCCCAAACTGCTATTACGAATGGATATTGTGTAATTGGGGCTAAGTTTGATAATCAGTGGAATCTTGTACATGATATTGCTAGGACAGAGTCAGAACTTGCTCAGTTCGTGGGTTCGAAGTATTTGCTTAGCGATACAGGGCTGGCATTAGAGGAAGCCTTAGCGATTCTTAATCAGGGTGGAAAAATATTCTACATTGGAACACCATGCCAATGTGAATCGATAAAAAGACTAGTCAATCCTCGACATGTACAAAATTTGTTAACATGTTCGATTATTTGTCATGGTGTTAATTCTCCAAAAGTATGGCATGATTTTGTCCAGTATATAGAGACTAAGAGTCATTCTAAACTTAAAAAGTATAATTTTCGTAGTAAAAAGTTGGGATGGGGTAAGTTATTTATAAATTATTCTTTTGCAAATGAGAAACAGATAGAACAAAAGGCTCGTAATAACCTGTTCCATGTTTGGTTTGGACAACATTACAATCAAAGATTATCTTGTTTTAATTGCAAATTTAGAACGATAGATAGATATACGGATTTTATAATTGGCGATTTCTGGGGAATTGAAAGAATTTTTCCTAATTTGGAGACAAGTAAAGGAGTGTCTGTTTTAATTGTTAATTCTGACAGGGCTGATTTATTTATTAAGCTCTCTAACAATCTAGAATTAATAGAAACAGATCAGTGGAGTACATACTCTGTTCTTAAAGGCTTCACAGAATCCCAATTTTCAGAAAACAAAGCAAGGGAGATAGAAGCAAATCTGCAATTTGCAAAGGATTATAAAGAATATACATTTGAACACATGTCGGAATTATATCCAACTCCCAAACTGAGAGATGTTCTTCTCGATTTTCTATGTTCAAAATTTAAATTAAAAAATAATGGGTAAAGGATTCATTAAGGCTTCAATAGGAATAACCTCAATTATGGCGGTGGGGTATATACTATCGTTCGTAAAAGAAGCAATTATTGCAAATTACTTTGGGGTATCAGTTGATGTTGATGCATATACAATTGCTATTACGATACCTGTTACGTTGTTTGCAATGGTCAGTGTTTCTATTCAGTCAATAGTGATACCCTTATATTCTGATTCATTAATTAATGGAGGTAATAATATTGCTAATACTGATATTAGTAACTTTATTACCATCATTTCTATTCTTGTTGGTATCTTTATCTTAATTTGTGAATTGTTTGCTAGTGGTATAGTATACTTGTTTGCGCCAGGTTTTGCAAGTGAAACACATGAACTTGCAACACAATTATTACGCATTACGACCCCGACTATTTTATTCACAGTTATAGAAAGAGTGTTTGTTGGTATGCTTAATGTGCAAGGCAAATATACTCTGCCATCATTGTCGATTTGTTTCCTGAATATGGGATTAATTGTTTGTATGATGGCGTTTCACGCTATTTGGGGAATTACGGCGGCATGCATAGGGCAAATAGTTGGAACTCTCATGTCGTTAATTTATGTATCATTTTTGGCAAGAGGTTTCTATAAATATGAGTTCATATGTTCTTTCAAGACTCCTTTTATTTCTAAAACACTAAAACAATCTATTCCTATCATATGGAGCGTGAGTCTTGGGGAAATAAGTGCAATGATTAATAGAATGGTAGCATCTTTTTTATTTGTTGGATCTATTTCGGCACTTGGTTATGCAAGTAAATTAAATTCCGTGATGCTGCAGTTTTTTACTGTAGCAATTGCAACTATCATATATCCATTGTATGCAGAATCTTCGGCTAAAAAAGATATGATTCAATTAAATAGTAGAGTGAATTTAACACTCTCAATTTATTCTTTCTTTTTGTTGCCCTTAATGGTAGGTGTGTTTTGTTTTAAAGAAAAATTAGTAGATGTTGCGTTTGGTAGAGGATCCTTTGATCAGGAAGCGATAAGTATTACTAAGACACTATTGGGAATATATGCAATTGGTTTGTTGTTTATGGCACTTCGGGAAACTATAACCAAAGTTTTTTATTCTTTACAAGATACAAAAACTCCTGCAAAGAATGCTACAATGGCAATATGTACTACCATTTTATTTAATCTGGCATTACCTTTCTTTTTTGGAATAAATGGTCTAGCGTTAGCTACAGCACTTGTGTCGATGATATTTTCAATGCGACTAATATATCAGTTGTGTAAACTACACCAGGAAATTGTTCTTTTTCAATACTTTAGAAATGTGCCTGGAATTCTTCTTTCAGCTTTTTTGATGGGAATCGTGTTGTTAATCCAGAATCATTTTCTTTCAATAACAAATAGTTTTTTATCTCTTATCGTAGGTGCTGTAGAGGGTGTAGTATTGTATTTTATTTTTAATTACTTGTTCAAAACTCCAATACTGAGGTTCTGTATGAATAGTATTTTGCGAAACCAATCGCTATCTAAATAATGAAAATTCTTTTTGTAACACCATACATCACATCGTCTTGTCATCCAGCTTTTCTGCGAAATCAGACCGGTTTTGGATATATGGTGCATGATATTGCACAGCTGGTAGCCACAATGGACGAGGTTGATTTGTTTGCTCCTATGGTATTCACTCCTGATATGGATGTGGATGGTTTCCATATTGTGGGTAGATCAAAATGGGAACTGTTTAAGAATCTCAAGTTTAATAACCTTATTGATGGATTAAGATTCAATCTTAAGTATCCTCAGACGTTGAAAGATAGTCTTAGAACACTATACATTTTTGCGTCTATAGGACAAGTTGAGCGTTTACTGAATCAATACGATATTGTGCATATTCATGGGTGTTCTGCTATAACAGATGCTATAATCAAAGCATGCCAAAGGAAGAATGTTCCGTTTGTGATTACGCTCCATGGTTTAAACAGTTTTGAGAAAGCTATCAAGTTGCATGAATCATTATGTCGGTATGAAAGAGATTTTCTTAAAGAAGCAGTTGCAAATCATTATCCCGTTTCTTTCATCAGTACTGGTAATGAAATTATTGCAGAGACTTCTACTGGTATGAAAGCTGATAGTTTCAGTGTGATATGCAATGGCTGTAATGTGCAGATGAAGCCCATAACGGAGGATATCAGAAAAGAATATGGTATAGCTCTAGGTGACTTTGTGTTTGCATTTGTGGGCAATGTATCGACTAATAAGAATCAGATTCAAGTTGCAAGAGCTTGGAGTTTATTACCTGATGACTTGCGCTCAAAATGTAAAGTCTTATTTGTAGGCAGGTATAAAGATGATGACGAACTGATATTGTATATTCGAAATAATCATCTTGAGAGCAATCTTATCCTCTGTGGTGTGCAGCCTAAGGATAAAGTTTCAGCCTTCTATCAAGCTTGTGATGCGACTATTCTCACTAGCATAACTGAGGGTTTTGGATTGAGCATAATTGAGGGCTTTGTCTATGGAAAGCCTAATGTTACATTTGCTGATCTTCCTGCAACTGAGGATTTGTTTGACGAGAAGGTTATGATTGCTGTTGGGGATAGAGTAGATACTTCTTTAGCTAATGCGATGGCGAGAGTCATCATAACCCCATTTGATGATACTTATATAGCTAGTTATGCACAGAGATTCTCGTTCGATCATATGAAAGAAAAATATAGGGAATTATATAAAACAATAATTCAAAAGTTATAATATGGGAGCATTCCTTTTTAGTACAAGAAAGGTGAACTCAGCAAAAGTTGTTGATGCCTTGAAGTCAAGAGGTCATAAGATCGTAGAAGTAGAGTCAACTAATAATATGACATTGGTGCACGCACCAAAGATATTGGTTGATAATGTGAATTATCTATCTTCTAATGAACTTGGAGGTGATAAGGGAGATTTTATCTGTGGCATTGGAACTTATTTTTATAAAAACTGTTATGGTATTGATGCATTGAAACTTGTTTTTAATGATCTCGAAGTAGTGCTGGAAAACGCACCAGTCTATGGTCATTGGGCATTTGTCGTTAGAAAGAATGGCATTACATACGTGTTTAATGATATGACTGGAACAATGAGACTTTATTATCAACAAGATGCAAATGGTATTGTAGTTTCATCTTCTATGGTTTCTGTCATTGCTAGTATTGAAAATCCTAAATTTGACAAAGTTCGTTTAGGGGCTTTCATTGCTTCTGGATATGGCAATGAAATTCCATTTGTGGAGGGTATTGAGTGTGTTGATCCTCTAAAAGTACTTGTAATAGAGGATGGTAAGTTGCCAAAATGGATTAGTCGAAAAGAGCCGGAGATTCCAAGAATCAATACATTAGAAGAGGCGGTTGAGCATTGTAAACAATTATTTGCCGAGCAAATGAATGCAATCAGAAATGCTATTGGTAATGAAAAGGTTGGTGTAGAGCTGACTGCTGGCTTGGACAGCCGCTTGATTGCTTCAAACATAAAGTCCTCTGGTTTCAATTACAACTTTGTTAACTATCCATTGTATGGACCAGACACGGAAGTCGCAAATCTTATTGCGGAAGGTCTGCATAAAGAAGTTCATGTAATAGCCAATGAGCCAGCAAAGGATAATGCAGCAGGTCGTTATGGTGAGTTCGATTTTGGTTTTGATTTCTATCGTCAATATTGCAGTAGTCGTTGGCAAATAAAGAATAAGTTTCAATTCTCAGGAGCTCGTGGAGAGTGTATTGACACCCCAGATATGTATTCTGATGAGGATATTACAATGATGAATGATCCTAGTTTGTCGGTCTTATTGGAACCTTTATGTGTACGCAATGAACTGATGCCTAAATACAAGAAGTTGTATTTGGATTACTTGAAGAAAGTATATACAAGTAGAGGATTTGATGTGAACACTAGCTTAAGCGAGCAAGAACAAGTTCGTTTCAATCAGATGATGGCAGGTCAGTTTACAGGAGATTATATGTATAATTCTGGAGTACAGGCTCACTTGTACTTCTATCAAATTTACAATGAGTATCATTTCAACCACTTCATTATGGATATTGCGCTTGAGGCAAAAAGTGGTAGAAAACTTACTTTGGCCTTGATCAAGGCTATTGACTCAGACCTTGCTTCTTTCCCGTTTGTGTCCCGTCGAAGAACTCGAATGAATTCTGTAGCAGAGGTTAGTGAACTCCCTATTCAGTATAAGTCGTATAATGGTATAAAGCGTATTTTGCCTAAGTTTGTTGTTAATTTCCTTTTTGGTCGTATGGGGCGAAAATATGATGTAAAGAGGCTGAAAGGTGTTGATTTGTCCCTGTATAGAGAAGTTATTAATGTTGACAAGTATAAGCGATATCCTAATATGTACAGCGGCTACCTTAATCGCTTGTCTAGTGTAGAAGTTCTAAGAAAGAAATTCAACATTCAATAATACCGATTAGATGAAACTTGTAAAAGTTTTATTTTTTATAGATAAATATAATAAGCATCAGTTTGATGTTCCTTTTGAAAAGCAAACTGCCTATATGTTATCTTTAGGATTTCCCAAGGATGACATAGATCGTAGTTATAAACAATTTCTATGTCAGGAGTTCTTCTCTCCATGGTGGGTGCGGTCTATATGGTTTTTTATATCGTGTTTTGCTATCCCTGCTGTAATGGTAGTATTATTATGGAAGGGAAGAAAGACAAAATTTATATCTCATGTAGATACCATTGCTGAAGACAAAGGGATGAACGAGATTATCCCCATAGAATTGTCTTCAAAATATACTATCAGTCATAAAGAATGGAATAGTGGTGCTTCGCTCTCTGTAGAAGATCTGAGATATATAGGCTCAAGGTATTTCAGTGGGTATCAGCCGTATTTTGTTTTCAAAGCAATCATGCAGATTGCGGCTTATAGTGCAAGAATAACAAAGTATCATCCAGAAAGAATCATCACACATGCAGAATTTAGTTTCTGCTCTTCGTCATTGACGGATTATTGTCACCATCGAGGAGTGAAACTCATCAACGTACAGCATGGTGAGAAACTTCTGTATATTCGTGATGCTTTCTTTCATTTTGATGAATGCTATGTGTGGGATGAACATTATGTGAAAATGCTGACTAGATTGATGGCAGAACCTGCACAGTTTAAGGTAGTTGTGCCACCAAGTTTGAAAATTGATACAAAGGTTCATCAGAACCAGTCATGTTATGCTGATTATAAGTACTATTTGGCAGCTGATAATGAGAACGAGATCAAGAGCATTGTAGCATCGATGTCTTTTGCGAAACGCGAGGGAAAAAGCGTGAAATATCGTATTCATCCAAGGTATACAGATCTAAATGTACTTAAGAAATATGTTCCGGAGTCTGAAATTGAACTTCCGTCGGAGGTGAATATACTTGATTCCATAAGCAATTTGGAGTATGCTGTCGGTAGTTTTACTACGGTTCTTGTTCAGGCATATCTCTCAGGTAAGAAAGTTCTTTTGAATGACGTAACATTTAAGAAGCGTTTTGATCAGTTAAAAGATTATGGCTATATCTTAGCAAAGGATGATATAGAAAGACTATCGCAAAAGCAGTGATTGATGAAATCTCTAAAGTACTACATCTTCATACCACTTTTTTTATTCTTTACTAGTTGTTCAACAGTAAGGACAATTCCAAAATTGAGTAAAGGTCAAGAGTATAAACTCACCAAAACTCTTGACCTCAAAGGGAAGGATTGGATTCTTCCCGAGGGAGCAACCTTGGTCTGTGCATCAAAAGGGAAGATAAAGAATGGTATAATTGTAGGACAGAATTCAAGTGTAGATTATCTGCAGGTAGAGTCTGTACGTTTTACGGGCTCATTTAAATCAATCTGTATCTCATTGCAAAATGATGTAGATTCTTTATTCTATGGTATTACGGGGGTTAGGGCTCTTCGAATTTTTGGCAATGGACATATCGTCAGATCCACTAACTTTGGGTTGATGCGTCATGTGGATGTATTCTTTAAGGATGTTATGTTTGATTGCTCTAATTGCAAGGACGTATTTTTATATCCTATAGGTAACGGAATGAATACGTTCATTATTGAGAAGTGTAACTTTGTTAACATTCCTGAAATAGAATTATTAAAACCGAGAAATATGCTGAATCCGGTGATTCGTGGATGCGTGTTCAATGGTTTGTTGGACTGTGGATCTCGCAGAAAGTCAACTATTGTACTTAATAGATTCTATGGATGTAAAGGAGATATTGTGTTTGAGGATAATATTGTCCAAGACTGTTATGGAGTTGCTGTGAATGGCATCCAATATTCGAAAAAGGATGGAGTAACTGTTAGCATCAAGCATAATGTGATCAAGAATGTAAGTAATGGAGGTATTGTTTTCAATGGAGGCGAGGTGACAAATATTCAGATAAAGAACAATAAGATATCAAATGTCTTTTGCTTTGGCTTCCAATTCGATGGTGAGAAGGGCAATGCAGAGAATGCTGCCATAAATTTCCATGGATTTCACAATCTGTACGTTTTGAATAATTCCATCACGGATTGCACAAATTCGCTTGCATTGGATTTTGATGGTACTGCATCTGATGGAACACAGAAGAAAGGAGCACACTTGGTTTGCACGGGTAATGTAATGAGGAATGTGTGTCAATCTTATCTGTTTGGAGTGCAGGGTGCAGAGTTTTTTGAAAATCAAATCGAGATTGCCGACCAGCCTTTAGCAACATCTGCCGTAAGTGCTATTACTCTGAATGCATGCCATGATGTATATTTACACCACAATACAATTATACTTCCAAAACCCAAGCAGGTCAGTGCATACCCTATTGTGGTGAGACAGAACACAAATCGGACATCGGGCAAGATACACCTTCATAATAACATTATTTCTTCTGATTCGGGAGTGTACTTGATGATTTACAATGGCTTCACTGGTGAAGTGGATGCAGACAAAAATAAAGCGACTTCAACAACATCATCTACTCCCTTGAAATGGGTAAATAATTCAAAATCAAAGGGGATAAGGGTGATGGATAAGAATGTGTACAAGTAAAATTTCGTCAAGTCTTGGAATAATATTCCCACGTGGGGTAGTTTTTGAATCTAGATAAGAGGAATAAATAGAGAATCATATATGCAAGACTATGGATTAGTTAGTATCATTACACCGACGTGGGAATGTGCGAGTTTTATATCAGAAACAATAAAGTGTATACAGGCACAAACATATACTAACTGGGAACTTCTTATTCAAGACGACTGTTCGACGGATGGAACGGATAAAGTAGTTCAAGAATTTCTGATTTCTGAGGTTTTAGATGCTCAAGAGTCTAAAAGGGACTCTCGCATCAAATATGAGTGTAATGCCCAGAATTCGGGTGCTGCCGTTACTCGTAACAATGCTCTTCGCAGGGCGAAGGGACGGTGGATTGCGTTCTTGGATTCGGATGACCTGTGGGAGCCAGAAAAGCTGGAGAAACAACTAAGATTTATGGTGGAAGGAGGGTATAAATTCTCGTACACCAGTTATCAAGAGATTGCCAACGACTCACGGGAGACTGGTGTGGTGATTCGTGGACCTAAGCATGTGTCGAGATTGGGAATGTATGCGTTTTGTTGGCCTGGGTGCCTGACAGTGATGTACGACCATCAGGCTATCGGACTGATTCAGATAGCGGATATCAAGAAAAACAATGATTATGCTATGTGGCTTCGTGTGTGTCAGAAGGCGGATTGCTATCTACTGGATGAGGTCCTGGCTAAGTATCGTCGTGGGCGTATGGGATCAATCTCGACGCATGGGTATAGCACGATGATAAAGTGGCATTATAAGTTGTGGCATGAAGCAATGGGTATGAGTTATGTAGCTTCTTTATTCTGGACACATGTGAACATAATTTGTGGTGTCTACAAAAAACTGTTTTTTTCTAGTACTATTCGGAACAAATAGTCAATTCCCTTGTAGCGTTTAAGATACAATGGCTGGGAATGGTAGCAAGCATTCAAGATCGTAAATAAAGAATTATTTGTATGATATTAAAATGGATTTTTGACCGATTGTTCGCTTTGATAGGTCTGTTATTCTTGTGGCCTGTACTTTTGATTGTTGCCATCATGGTGAAATTGAAGATGCCGGGAGGACCTGTTTTTTTCGTGCAGAAGCGTGTGGGCAAGGGTGGTAAATTATTCAGTTGCCACAAGTTTCGTTCGATGACGGTGAAGCATAACGGCTCGACAGTATCAGTATCTGGTGATT
>OLIS01000804.1_pt1 | contig 24253 bp, 21 predicted proteins | sample 1601351 | NCBI WGS metagenome assembly OLIS01 (sample SAMEA2452122, study PRJEB22498) | human gut metagenome | biome: human feces; feature: human gut; material: feces | place: Australia | collected 2012
TCTTCGGAAAGAAGGTGGATAAGGAGTGGAATAATGATAAGGTAGACTGGAATGCCATCGATGCCAAACTGGAAAGCCGAATCATCGTGATGACCCGTCCGGGACTCAACGGAAAGCGACTGGGAAGCCTCCAGATGCGCAACACCTATGGCGTGAACGTGAGCCGAGTGCTGCGTGGTGATATCCGACTGCTTGCCACCGACGACCTCCGTCTGCAATACGGCGACCGCCTTACCGTGGTGGGCGACCCGACGAGCATCGACCATGTGGAGCAGTTCTTGGGTAATGCCGTGAAGACGCTCAACGAGCCTAATCTGGGTGCCATCTTCCTGGGAATCATCCTCGGTCTTGCCGTGGGAACCATTCCGCTTCATATTCCGGGCATGACGGCGCCTGTGCGTCTGGGCATTGCCGGCGGTCCTATCGTGATGGGTATTCTCATTGGTGCCCTCGGTCCTCGTGTGCAGTTTATCTCTTATATGACGCGAAGTGCGGGCTTGATGCTGCGCGAACTGGGTCTTGCTCTCTATCTGGGCTGCTTGGGCTTGTCGGCTGGTGGACAGTTTTTCGAGACGGTGATTCGTCCCGAGGGTTTGATGTGGGTAGGCATCGGTTTCCTCATCACGGTGGTTCCTGTGGTCATCGTGGGCTTCATCATCCTGAAGACCAAGAAGTATGATTTCGGAAGCATCTGCGGAATCCTCTGTGGAAGCATGGCGAATCCGATGGCACTCACCTATGCCAACGAGACGCTGGATGGCGACACCCCTAGCATCAGCTACGCCACGGTGTATCCGCTGGGAATGTTTATCCGAGTCATCATCGCCCAGGTTATTATCATGTTCTTTGTATAATAGACTTTGTATAGTAGACTTTATATAATAGACTTTTTTATAGCACAAAATTTTCCCTTAAGGCTAAATATTATTACCCTTAAGGGAAAATATTTTTTGCCTTAAGGGTAAATAAAATCTGCTTCTCGCTTGATGTTGATTTCCTTCCCCGTCAGCGGATGCTCGAAGGTAATCTCCTCGGCATGGAGATGAAGGCGGCTTGCCTTCTCGTTGCCATAGAGCGGGTCGCCAAGGATGGGAGCATTCAAGCCTTCGTGGTGGGCACAATGCACACGGAGCTGATGGGTCCTGCCCGTCTTGGGATAGAGCGCCAGACGGAGATGGGTGGCATCGATGCGATCCAGAACCTCATACTCCGTAATCGCCTCCTTGCCCTGTTCATGATTCACAATCTGGCGGGGACGATCCAGATAATCGGGCATCAACGGAAGGGAAATCTTCTGCTTTTCTGTGGCAATAGAAGATCTTTCTTCTTCTTCCTTCATCTCTTTCTTCTTTGTTTTTTCCCAGATTTTATCGCAGGCTTCCTGGTCCTTGCATCCAATGATGGCGATGTATTTCTTCTGAACCCGATGGTGAAGAAACTCCTTCTGCAGACGATGGTAGGCGAAATCCGTCTTGGCAATAATCATCAGACCGCTCGTTGCCATGTCGAGACGATGGACAATCAGCGGACTGCTTGCTGCTGGATATTTCTTCCGCATGATGGAATAGACGGATGGCTGGGATGAATCCCTGCCCGGCACAGACAGCAATCCCGAAGGCTTGTGGATGACTGCCAACTGGTCGTCTTCATATAAGATTTCCAAAGCCTGCTTTTCGGCAATTTTAGAATCAAATACCCTATCCGGCAGCATCCAATGCAATATCGGCTTGCATTTGCCATTGCAGGCAGGATAGAACTGCAGATGATGGCGAATCTCCTCCTTCGGACTTTCGCCCCACCAGAACATCGCCATCTGCAAAGGCTTGTAACCATGCAGGTAAGCATATTGCAGCAGTTTCGGTTCGCAGCATTCGCCACTTCCGGCTGGCGGCACCATCTTCAGGGCAGCTATTCTGCTCGTTGCAAGGGTGGCTTGCGGATAATCCCTGAGGGCTGCATCCCTGAAAATCTCCTGCAGGTCCTTCATCTTGCCTTCATGATTCTGCATGCGGAACTGCGAGAACAGCCATTGCTGCAAGGCATCAGATAATGTCTTGCGCAGTTGCTTCAAGCGAAGAATATCCGCCTGATAGGCTTCGTATTCCGTTTCCAGGGTAGTCTTTTCGGAAAGCGATTTCTTGAGTCGGCGCAGTTCAGCCTTCATAAACTGGCTTTCCTTCACCATCTCAGCCTCTTCCTCCGGGGTAAGATTTCCTGTCTTTCTCCGGGCATCACGCTTTGCCTTCGCCTCCTTCATCTTTTCCTGATAGGCAGCGATGGTCTGCTTCCGCTCTTCCTGCAGTTGCTGGATGAGAATCTTGGCCTCCTTTAAATGCTCATTTCCTTCCAGTTGCCTGATTCTCTGGTTGATATCGGATATTTCAGCCTCATGGGTCTTGAAATATCCGTCGGGCTGCAGATAGTCGAATACGGCTGGCACAAAGTCATCCCAGTCGCTTCTTCCGCCTATCTGTCCGCTATAGGCAGCAAGATAGCCTATTTCTGGGGTACCAGGTTCCGTTTTGGCATTCTCAACGATGAGTATGCCAAACATTTTTCCTTTATCTATCTCCTCTCGCCAGTCTTCACGCTCAGATAGATAGGTTTGCAGCTCCTTGCATACGGCGATGCAAAGAGGATGAGGCTGATAATCGAGCGGATTGTTCATGCGCTCGGGGATGTCGATGCCTGATAACAGGGCTTGGTCTATGGAATGCAAAATCATGCTGCAAAGATACAAAAAATCAAGTAGAACTCTTGGTTTATCCACAGAAAAATCTTAATTTTGCAAAATAAAAATGAAAATTTATGATGAATACTCAAAATAGCAACATATTCTATCACCTCGTCGCCTTCCTCACGGTGGCGATTTGGGGTACCACCTTTGTAGCTACCAAGGTGCTGATGCTCAATGGGCTTTCGCCAGCCCAGATCTTCACCTTGCGCTTTTCCATCGCATACGTGCTGATGCTCTGTTTCAACCATCGCCGCATCTTTGCCGATTCGTGGAAGGATGAGGCCAAGATGGCGCTGCTGGGCATCACGGGCGGTTCGCTCTATTTCTACAGCGAGAACGAGGCGATGAACTTCACCACCACCACGAATACTTCGCTCATTGTGTGCTCCTGTCCGCTCTTCGCCACCCTGCTGGTGCGTATGGTCTATAAGGATTCCTCCCGTATCCACATCGTGCAGCTGCTCGGTTCGCTGCTGGCATTTGTGGGAATGATCATCGTGGTGCTGAACGGCAGATTCGTGCTCCATCTCTCTCCGGTGGGCGATGCCCTGGCGTTTACGGCTTGCATGTGCTGGGCGATTTATTCGCTGCTGATGAAGTCGGTGAGCAATCATTATGGGGCGGCATTCATCACCCGGAAGGTGTTCTTCTATGGTGTGCTGACCATTCTGCCGTATTATCTCTTCATTCCGGGATTCCCGCCGATAGAGGTCTTCAGCCGTCCGCAGGTATTCGGCAACCTCATCTTCCTGGGCTGTCTCGCTTCCATGATCTGCTTCCTCACCTGGAACTGGTGCATCTCGAAACTGGGAACGGTGAAGGCTACCAACTGGGTGTACTTCAACCCCATCACCACTATGATATTTGCTTCGTGGGTGCTCGATGAGAAAATCACCCCCTACTTCCTGGTGGGCGCCACCTGCATCCTGCTGGGCATGTATGTGGCAGACAAGAAAACCAGGGGAGAATCATAATCTTCCCGAAAAACCAACCTAAAAGCAAACAGACTTATGACACAACTGAAAAAATATACCTGGCTATGGCTGATGGGATGCATGATGCTGCTGGCAGCGTGCTCCTCAGAGAAAAAGGAGGATGACTCCTGGTACAGACCCATCGATGAGTTTGTAACCCAGCATCAGCAGATGATGCAAAGCCAGCCCGACTCGATGATTCTGCAAATCAGAAATCTGAAATGCGGAGGCAAGCCGGAACTGGTAGAGCAATGGAAAAGACTGATTGTGGCAAAATGCTGCTATCTGAAAGGCACCGATCCGGAATGCCAGGCGCTTATCGACTCGGTAAACGGCTTTTGCCGCCAGCATCCCGACCTGGAAACCACCTTCAAGATACAGTCGTATGCCGACAACCTGCAGGGTGTATTGCTGCAGGCTGTGGGCAAGCGGGAACCTGCCCGCATTTATTACATCAAGGCTTACCGGGAATTGATGAAACTGGATCATCACAATGATGCCATCGACATCTGCATCAATATTGCCGATGCTTCCAGGCAGTTGGGTAAGTTGGCGGATGCATCCTCGTGGTATCGCCGTGCCAATTTCCTGGCAGATTCCCTGAATCTTCATGAGGCTCAGAACAGTATTCTGGCAGGATTGGGACAGGTGTATAACGACCTGCGCAACTATCAGTTGGCGCATTTCTATTTCCGCAAGGCAGAACGCCAGTATCCGCCCCGGAATCCGAAGGATGCCCATTTCTTCTACAACAGTTGGGGAAATGTGTATAGCAGTCAGGAAAAGCCGGCTGAGGCTCTGAAGTGCTTCCTGAAGGCGCAGAAGGCAACCCTGCAGATGGGACAGCCTTTCATGACGGCTGTGGTGGATGCCAACCTGGGACAGACCTATCTGGAACTCAACCGTCTGGATTCTGCCCAGAAATATCTGGCTAATACCACGAAGTTCTTCTTCGTGCAACCCAACATGCAGAACGACCTGCAATTCTATATTGATGGCTTGAATGCCGCCCTGGCACTGAAGCAGAACCGTCTAGACAAGGCTTCGGCGATATTGAGCAAGCCATACGATCTCTCGAAGATGTCGCCCAACTACCTTTATCTCTACCACAAGGGATGGGCTGATCTTTATGAGCGAAAGGGACAATTTGCCAAGGCTTTGCAATATCAGAAACTGATGAAGCAATACGATGACTCGCTGCGCAACGCCACGATGGTATCGAATGTGCAGGAGAACGAGCTGCGATTCAAGCAGGATACAGCCATCGTGCGCCGCGACCTGATTCTTCAAAGTACGCAGGCAGAGGCAAAGTCTTCCCGGTTAATCCTGCTCCTGGTCATCGGACTGCTGGTGGTGGGCGTGTTGGCACTGGTGGTGTTCTATCGCTATAAGTCGTTGCGCCACAAGCATCAGCATCGGGAGGAGATGAACCGCATGATGGCGCTGAAGATGGAGAACGTGCGCAATCGCTTCTCGCCCCACTTCGTGTTCAACGTGCTCAACATCTTTATCTCTAATCTGCCAAAGGGTGTCAACGTGAAGCCGCTGCGCCTCCTGATACAGGTGCTCCGAGCCAATCTGCTTACCTGCGATCAGGTGGCAGTGAGTCTGGAGGATGAGTTGCAGATGGTGATGAGTTATTCGTCTCTTCGCCACGAAACCAATCCGTTCCTTCCGATGCCCCGTTTTGACATAGCCAAGGAGGTAGACATGTCGCTGATGCTGCCTTCCATGATTCTCCAGATTCCTGTGGAGAATGCCCTGAAGCATGCTTTCGTGGGAATGGAGGAATCGGGAGAGAAGCCGCTGCTCGATGTGAAAGTCTGGATAGAAGACGGCATGCTCCGCATCGATGTCATCGACAATGGCTGTGGCGGCGTGGGTGCCGTGGCTGGCATGGGTACAAGGAAGACTAATGCTGCGGCAAGCACGGGCACGGGATTGAGAATCCTGAACAGTACCATCGAGATGCTCAATGCCGGAAATGCACGCAAAATGTATTTCAAGATGCAGAGTCGTGCGGGTGCTGCTGGTGGCGGAAGTGACCGGCAGAAAGGAACGTGTGTAAGTATCGGAGTACCATGCGAATACGATTATAGCGTATGCCAGTAGGGTGGGGAGACTCCTTTCGTAAATATGTAAAAAATGGAATAATATGCAAACGGATCAAGATAAAATCAAGGTAGTGATTGTGGATGATGAACCACAGAGCATCCTGAGATTGGAGAACGATTTGGCTGCCCTGGATGATTTCGAGGTGATAGCCACTTCCTCTTCGGCGATGTCGGCAAAGACCTTGGTGATGAGCATGCAGCCCGATGTGCTGTTCATTGATGTAGAGATGCCGGGACAGACGGGTTTCGAGGTGTTGCAATCTCTGAGAGATGAGATGCCGATGGACCTCATCGTGGTGTTCTATAGCGCCTTCAACAAGTATATGATTGATGCGCTGCGTGCTTCCGCCTTCGACTTCCTGCTGAAACCTTATCAGCAGGAGGAACTGGAACTGGTGGTGGGACGCATTCGCCAGAAAATGGAAGGGGGAGATGGTTCGTCATCCTCTTCATTCTCTTCATCATCCTCTTCTGAATCCCATCAGGATCCTCAGAATTTATTGGGGGTGAATGGCTTGTTAGGAACATCGGGCAAGCGTCTTGCCATTCAGTCCATTTCGGGCTTGCTGATGGTGAAGCCCGACGAGGTGTTCTGCTGTACATTTGATGAGGATACCCGCCTATGGCATCTGAGGTTGGCTAATGGTCAGGTTCACAAGTTGAAGAAGCAGACCACGGCGAAGGCAGTTCTCTCCCTGTCTCCATCGCTGGCTCAGGTCCGTCAGGATTGCATCATCAATCTCGACTACCTCATCAGCATCGAGAACTACACCCTTCGCTGCATCTTCTCTCCTCCCTTCGACCAGGAGAACATCACCGTTTCCCGCCGCTGCTACAAGGCGGTGAAGGAGAAGCTGGAGATATTGTAGGGATATAGAAAATTAAAGTTAATATAGAAAAAGGTGGAATGATGTCCTCACCACCTATGTACATTTAACCGCTTGTTCTTGAGGATAGACAAGCATGGAACTAACTGGTATGAAAAAGAATAATTTCTTATTGGTATCTTTTTTGGCTATGGCAATGACCTTTTTCATGGTGTCTTGCAGTAGCAGTGATGATCCTGATGTCCCAGGTACAGAGAATCCGGGTGGTGGCACAGAGAACCCTGGCGGAGGAAGTGATAATCCTGGCGGTGGTAGCGGAACGGCAGATATGACCGCCGCACAGGCCAAGCAGAGTCTGGAAGCTACAGCCCAGGAATTGTTGGGCAAGATGAACGTGAGTGATCTGCAGGAGTTCAAGAACATGATTGATGGTGTTGATTACGAAGATGACGATGCCGTGTCTCGTTGGTTCGAGGCATGTGGCGATGCTTCTGTGGTTTCAAGCAGCGACTATGGAACCAAATACCTGATCATTGCATCTAACTTCGTAGGAGAATTCACGCTTCAGAACGGAGTGTGGAAACAGACTCAGAAGGGTGGCGATCATCTTTCTTTCATCTTCAACGACAAGCAGGGCAACAAATGCGTGCTTACCTTGAAGGCCAGCAAAGAGGGGACAGAAATTCATCACGATTGCTTCGACGACGAGGATGGCTATTGGGATGGCTACAAGTGGCAGGAGTATAAAGACGAATATCGCCTTTTCTTGCCTAAGAAGATGGAACTTACTCTAACTAGAAATGGCGAGGTAAGAGCCATGACCACGGTTGAAACCCAGGTGAAGACCAGTGGTGAGATTGACCTGACCAAGGATGAGGTAGAGATTACTTCCACAACTCAGGTTGGTGCTTATAAGGTAGTGGTTAACAAGGCGGCTTTCAAGGCAGGAAAGTCGGCTGAGGCTAAGGCAACTGTCTCTAAGGGTAACGAAACGCTGATTACGGTTGCTGCCAGTGCTACGGGTTCTATCGGCAATGATTTGCAGGGATCTTACGGCAAGGTTTCTGTGTCGGTTGACATCTTGGGCAAGGCTAAGGTGATTGCTACGCTTTCGGATGTTGATCTGCTGATTCAAAACCTTGATAAGGCGGGCAGTAATGATGAAAACGAGGCGCAGTTTAAGCAGTATCTTGAGAATGCCAACAAGTTGATTGATGCCAAGTTATACCTCAACAACAGCTCAAAGAGCTGCTCTAAGGTTTATCTCGCACCTGTAGACGATGGCTATGGCAACTACCACTATTGGTATGCTGAGCCATGGTTGGAATTCTCTGACGGTTCCAAGTATTCTTACTACGATTACTTCAACGAGAAGTCATTCAAGAGTGTCGTGGATAAGGTGCAGAGCATCGTGGACGATTTCATCAGAATGTATAATTAAGAGAATTCATTATTTCTATTGTTGAATTATCAGGGAATTATTTGATAGTGAAAAGAGTTTTCTGCATATTTATTTATGTAGCATTCTGCATATTTAAGGGCGTGTCGGCTGAATTGACCGACACGCTCAATCATTATGGACTTCAGGATGTGGAGATTCGGGGCAAGCGCCTTCGCTCTCAGTTGAGGGAGATAGAGGGTGCCAGCATCATCAACATGCAGCTCATGGATGATATGCCTCATATTCTGGGCAATGCCGACCCTATGCATTATGCCCAACTCTTGCCTGGGGTACAGACCAATTCTGAATATGATGCCGGTCTGCATATCCAGGGATGCGATAATTCCCATAATTTTGTTTCCCTCGGCGGTGTACCTATTTATAATGCGGCACATCTGCTGGGTTTCTTCTCCATCTTCAATGCTGGACATTTCAACGAGATGAGTCTGCTGAAATCTCCTGCTTCCGCTTCTTTTCCCAATAGGCTTGGGGGTAGCGTGGATATGTTGACCCCTACTTGGTTTGGGGCAGAAGATAGTCTTTCGGCGGGTGGTGCACATGGTGAACTGTCGGTAGGTCCGATGTCTTCGCAGGGTACTCTTCGCTTGCCTCTTGGCAGACGCTCCCTGCTTTTGCTTTCAGCTCGTGCCGCCTATCTCAATCTGCTCTATTCCAAGTGGCTTGAGGTTGATGGTGATGAAGTGAAGTATGATTTCTCCGATTATAATCTCTCTTATATCACCCAGATTGATGATGCCAATGTGTTGAAACTGGAGGGCTACTGGGGATTTGATAACATGAAATTGGGGCAGGCAAGTCATGGCTTGCTGGGCAAACTGAAATGGGATAATACGATGGCAGCACTCCATTGGTATTCGCGCTCGAAGGAAACTTCGGATGAAGGAAAGAGTGATTGGGCGATGGAGCAGATGGTATATTATTCCCGCTATGCCAATCGCCTGAACATCGATGAATATTCCTTCCAGGTAGGAATGCGTTCCTATATCTTCGATTTGGGATATAAGGGAAATCTTTCCTGGGGAAGATGGAAGATGGGGGCTGAAGTGATTCGGCATCAACTGTTGCCGCAAAATGTCGGAATATCGGGTAATCTGGCTAATTATCAGTCTGATACACAGCGCCAGAATGCGATGGAAACAAGTGCTTATCTGCTGTATTACCAACCTTTGGGTGAAAAGCTCCTGATGGAACTGGGAACAAGGGCTTCGGGTTATCATTGTCAGAAATCCTACTATCGGGTGATGCCTCATCTTAAGTTTGATTACGAGCTGTCGCCATCGTCAAAGCTGAACCTCAATCTGGGTATCCGGAACCAATATCTTTTCCAGACAGGTTTTTCTTCAGCAGGACTTCCTACGGAATTCTGGTTTGCTGCCGATGCGAACCATCGTCCGCAGTATGCCTATCACGTAGCCCTGCAGGGAGAGTTCTGGTTTGCCGAGAAGGAATATCGGTTGAGTGTTGAAACTTACTATAAATGGCTGAAGCACCAGATGGAGAATAGCAGCAACATGTTTGACATACTCTTCTCTTCTTATTCCTTTGATGGATCCCTGTTGCATGGCAAGGGCTACAACTATGGCTTGAATCTTCTTCTTGAAAAGAGAAGGGGAAAACTTACGGGATGGTTGAGTGCTTCCCTGGGAAGAGCCATGCGAAAGTTTGATGGCGCACAATATCAGGGATGGTATCCTGCCGGACATGAACGTATTTACGAACTGAATGCCGTGGCTACTTATCGCATTAACCGCCGTCTCAATTTAGGGGCAACCTATGTGCTTGCATCCGGAACTCCTTATACAAAAGTGAATTATGCCTATCTGATGTCGGGTAATATCGTTACGGAGTATGGACCTCACAATGGAAACAGGGTAAGCCCTTATATGCGACTCGATTTGTCGTTGAGTTATGATTTCGTTGCCAGGGGCACCCGTCGCAGTGGCATTAATTTCTCTCTTTACAATGCAACCATGCATGGCAACGATTTGTTCTACCGTATCAAGGTGTATGATAATCACGTGAGATATGGTTCTTTCAAGTTCCTGATGCCCATTATGCCATCCATCAATTATTATTATAAATTTTAATCAATTCGGTTATGAAAATCAGTCGCAGTTACATCGCCATGATAGTCTTGTCTTTATCTTTTCTGTTGGGAGGATGCAGTCAGGATGTTTCCACTTCCAGCCAGTCGCAACTGGTGGTTGAGGGGTGGATAGATGCAGGTGGCTTCCCAGTGGTAAAGTTGACCCGCACGATACCGTTGAGTGATGATGCGTTGTCGCTGGATAGTCTTTCCCGTTATATGGACCGTTGGGCAAAGGTCACCATTTCTGATGGCGAGAGAACAGAGGTATTGGCGGGGCGATATGATAAAAAGTATTTTCCACCTTTTATATATACCACTTATGATATGCGTGGCGAGGAGGGCAGGGAGTACAGCTTGCGGGTTGAGGCTTCGGATGGCAAGGTGGCTGAAGCCAGAACCCGCATACCTGTGTCGGCAAAGATAGATTCATTTCGTGTAGAGCCTACGGATGCGGACAGTCTTTTCCAGCTTTATGCTTATACTTCTTATCGTGGAAAGTGTAAGCTTTTTACGCAGGTGGTTGGTAAGCAAAGGGAAATGTCGTCAGCAGAGTTGGGGCTTTTTGATGATGGGATGATAGGAGAGGATGGTAAGTTGTCTGTGAAGCGTGGCAGGGATAATCTGCAGAAGGATTTCACCCCTTTTTTCAAGAAGGATGAGGTTGTAAGAGTAAAGTTATCCACCTTAACCGATGAGGGGTATGCCTTCTGGCGCAGTTTTGAGGATATGCTGGCATTATCCAGAATTCCCCTGATGCCAGTGAATACCAATCTGAAGTCGAATGTGCATGGTGCCCTGGGCTATTGGCAAGGCTACGGCTCCAGCTTTTATGAAGTGAGGATTATGGTGGGGGAATGAAGGGGAAAAGGACCTGGTGATTTTTAATGTTTTAGATTCTTTAGGAATCTGATAGACTTATAAAAAGGAAGCGACGAAATGCAGATAATGCGTTTCGTCGTTTTCTTTATCCAAGAATATCTTTACTCCAATATTCTTGCAAATAGTATTTTTTATTCGCTACCACCGAATAAAAATGCTTGATTTTATTCGCTGCCAGCGAATAAAAACTTTCATGTCCAATTCACTCTTTTCTCTTTCCTATTTCCAATACCCAATCATATACCGGTTGTATCTTGATGTCAATCTTATTTTCTGTAATTTGACTATACTCATGGTCTGTGAGTAACAGCAGGTTGGTGCATTTCGTCTTTTTATGAGCCAGGAGTAAGCCATCTATCTCTCGTTTGCGAGTTTTGGGCGAAGAAATATCATACGATACCTGAATAGCTTGTTTCACTTGGTTGTTTTTGCAAACCACGAAATCGCATTCTCCAGAACGGTCGCTCAGGTAATAGATATCATACCCCAAAGGTTTATAAGTTCTTACCAATTGCAGATAAACGATGGTTTCCAGTCTCCATCCCAGATTCTCTCCTGCTAGTGCATTATCTCGCTGATCCATCAAAGAAACATCTATTGGATACACCTTCTCTTGAGTTATCCTCATCTTGCTCTTGGCAGAATACTTCTGAAGCCCCATCAGCAGATAAGCCTGCTTCAAATATCCGATATAATTCCTGATGGTATGTTCCGATTTTACCCCCAATGTGGCTGATAGTTCCGAAGAAGATACGATGACCGGAGCCACATTGAGCAGATGATGAGCCAACTGCTCGAAGGTGGCTTGATAGGTAATCTTGAAACGCTGTTCAATATCTCTTTGCAGGATATTGCTTACCAGATTCTTTACATAGGTTTGGTGTTCGCCGATAATGTGGAGCTCAGGAAACCCACCCAGCTTCAGATAATCATCAAAGGCAGCTCTCCTAAATGCCTGTTTTTTTGTGCTCATTCCTTCCGTATCCACCTCCTTCATCATACAATACTCATAAAAGGAGAATGGATATAGAGGTATTTCCTTGCTGCGTCCTGAGAGATGAGTAGCCAAGTCGCTGCTCAGAAGTTTGGCATTAGAGCCAGTTACGATAACATGCATTCGCTTGCGAAGCATGCGGTTCACGAAGAGATGCCAGCCCTCGATGTTCTGTGTTTCATCAAGGAAAAGATAATTGAAGTCACCATATATCTTATACAATACTTCCAGAATGTCGTTCAAATCTTCAGCCTGGATTTTAGCCAACCGCTCATCGTCAAAGTCTACATAGGCATATTTCACACCAGCCTTCTCCAATGCCTGGAAGCATAGAGTTGACTTACCGCTGCGGCGCACACCAATCACTACTTGAGCCTGTGTACTGCTCAAGTCGATGAGCGCTTCCTCTGGTCGATGACACAAAGTTTCGCCCCTACGTATATCCAATTCTTCCTGTTGGTCAGAAAGAATCTGCTCTAAGTTTCTCTTATCTAACATAATAGCTCTTACTTTTCGAGGGCAAAGATAAGAAAAAAATATGAAGAATGCCTTATTTTACAAGTTTTTAACTCTACAGAATGCCTTATTTTACATATTTCGGTGTGTTTAGAATGCCTTATTTTACAAGTTTTTGGGTGTTCTGAATGCCTTATTTTACATATTTTGCTAAAAGTTAGTCACTTTGTCTTATGCATAAGAATATCACATAAAAGGGTGCATCATGGATTTATGACACACCTTCAACTTTTTGCATTTTAGTCCTTTTGGTATAAACGAATAAAAAAATGACATCGAATAAACATAAAGTTTAGCCTAATAATCACTTCATGGATACAAACAGGTATATTGCAGCATTTTGGGGGTTGCAGGAATGATATTTTTTTGTTATCTTTGCACTTGATATTATCAGTAAATGCTGGTAGGTATGTTTCATTTAACTTAAGACGATATGAAAAAAAATGTAGTTTTGGGAGCTTTCTTGGCTTCTTTGTTTGTTACGAGTTGTGCTTCTTATCAGAACACAGCTCCTGTTATGGGAGTATTGGGAAATAACATCAATACTTATGTTGAGGCTGATTTGGATTATGCAGGTGCAAAGAAAGTAGAGGGTGTTGTGGAGACACAGTCACTTTTTGGTATTTCTTTAACTCATAATGGTAATAAGACCTTGAAGTGTTCAAATCGTTATCGTGGACTTGATAAGCGTGAGGCGCAGGCTCTTTATCGTGCCAAGGAGTCTTCTGGGGTTGATATCATCTTAGAGCCTCAGTTTGAGAAAGAGAAGCATAGCTATTTCTTCGGACTTTACAATACTTCAGTAACAAAGGTTGTAGGTTGGGGTGTTAAAGTGAAAGGTATCAAAAAGGATAGCCATTCTAATTAATGATTGATGGTGAAAAAGAGAAGGGCGTGCAGGACTTGGGTTTATGCACGCCCTTCTTTATTCGCTCTCTTGGTTCACCAGCAAAAGTGTGTGGCTGCGCATAAATTCTAGTTAGCCCATCTTTTCTTTTTTCGACAGTCCCAGTCTTCGTCATCGGGTGCTCCATAAGATGTGCCATAAATAAAAAACGCCTCGCACGATTTGAGCATTGTTAAGAGGCTTGGCGAGGACTGACGGTGCAAAGGTACGACTTTTATTTGAGTTATGCAAGAGTTTGGGGAGAAAAGTGATGATTTGGCGGGTGCTTTTAACGGTTGTTGAGTGTTTGGATATAAATAATTCTTAAAAAACTTGATAACCCTTCTTATAATGAAGTAAATTATGTATTTTTGCATATCATAATTAAGATTAAAGCTATGGCAAAGAATACAATGGCAAATAAACTTCCAAGGAAGTTGATTCAAAAAATGGAAATCGTGGGTGAGCAGATTAAGCTTGCCCGATTACGCCGCAACCTGAGTATGGCTCAAGTTGCAGAAAGGGCAACATGCTCAGAAGTGACACTTTGCAAGGTGGAGAAGGGATTACCAACGGTATCCATCGGAATCTACCTTCGTGTACTCTATGCTCTTCAGCTGGATGACGACATCTTGCTCCTGGCAAAGGATGACAAACTCGGAAGGGTATTGCAGGATTTGGAACTGAAGAATCGTCAACGAGCATCTAAAAAGGGATAGAAATGGAACGACTGTTTGTTTTCGCTGATTTTAACTGGCTCGATAGACCGGAGTTAGTAGGGGAGTTGTGTTATGAAAAATTGCGCGGCTCTGACAGCTACGCCTTTAAATATGATGAGAACTGGCTTAAAGTTCATGCTGGAATCCAACTTTCGGAAGATATCAGCAACTACCCAGGCATGCAATATACCCAGCCAGGAAGTGATATTTTCGGATGTTTTTCTGATGCTTTGCCAGATAGGTGGGGACGAACATTGCTCAAAAGAAGAGAACAGATACAGGCCGCTGAAGAAAAAAGAGCTGTCAGAACACTTTCCTCTTTCGATTACCTCATGGGCATCGATGACTTCTCCAGAATGGGTGGCTTTAGATTTAAAAGGGAATTTGAAGGTGATTATATCAATGTATCACCATCCCTCAAGATACCGCCCATGACTGAGCTTAGAGAACTTGTACATGCCAGTCAGGAAGTAGAGATATCTGAAGAGAATGATGTATTGCCTGAGAAAAAATGGATAGCGCAGCTCATCCAACCAGGTAGTTCATTGGGTGGTGCAAGACCTAAGGCTGGAGTATTGGATGAAAATGGCAATCTATGCATAGCTAAGTTTCCTGCTCGAAAAGATGACTATGACGCAGGACTTTGGGAGCACTTTTCTCACCTACTAGCTCAGAAAGCTGGTATTCAGGTAGCTCAAACCAGGGTACTGGGAGGACTGGGAAAATATCACACGCTCCTGTCTAAACGCTTTGACCGAACTGCAGAAGCTAAGAGAATCCATTTTGCGTCATCCATGTCTCTGCTAGGATTAAAGGATGGAGATAATGCACAAGGTGGTTATGGCTATCTCGATATTGTTGATTTCATACTACAAGGTTGCTGCAACGTAGAGAAAAATCTCCAGGAACTCTACCGAAGGGTAGCCTTCTACATTTGCATTGGCAATTCTGACGACCACTTCAGAAACCATGGCTTTCTGCTTACACCAAAAGGCTGGACTCTATCACCAGCCTATGATATGAATCCTACTCTCAATGAATATCAGAGTCTTCTGATCAATGAATCTTCAAACAAGGCAGACATCAATATTCTGCTTGATTCATGCGAAAGCTATATGATTAAGAGGGAGGAAGCTGAATGCATCATCCAAGAGGTTTTATCAGCAGTTAGTCAATGGGAAAGTTTAGCTACTCAACTTCAAATCCCTGCTAGAGAGATAGCTATGTTTAAGGAAAGGTTTAAGCTTAACCTATAATATAATGAAGTAATAAGCCTGTTTACTTTATTATATTGTGGGTTGAATGAATCTGTATATACTGCTATGAAAGAAACATCCACGACAGCAGCAAGGCGTTTGGCAACGAAATCCTCCGCATGCTTACGGATGGTTGCCAAACCCTTTTCTGCAATATATTCCTTATCCCTCCTATACCTATCTTTAGTCGCAAAGATATGGTTATTTTTTGAATCATGCAAGTTTTTGGCAATTAAAAAGATGTAAAACTATGCTTGATAAGAGAAAAGACTATAGTAAACTCCATACACCTTGAAAGTCCTATTATTTATTTCTTATTGCTCTAACTGCCCATTTCGAATAATTGTATCTGTTTGGTAATATTGAACTATAATAAGGAATGGCGGAACGTTCTGTATATAGTGTTTTTTGGGGGAAGTACTATACACACAAAGAACGAAATCATCTTCTCAAAAGAAAAGGTTCCTCTTAACCCCCAAGAACAACCGCTTGTTAGCCTTAAATGCCCGATAAGTACTTTTGCGGAAATATGGAGGGCGCTCAGCGCTTACTTCTATGCAATCTGCAAGATTGTCAGCGGACTTTGTTATTAGACCATTTCTTGATTCTGTAATTCTTGTTATTCAGTGATTCCCCAATCCAACAAGCCTTTTCCTTCCTCGTCAAGCTCAATGCCGAGACCTATTACCTTTCGCTTATCTGCCTTGAATGGTTCCAGATATCTGCTATCTAAAATCTGCTGGATGGCAGCCTTCTTGCCACCATTGTTTCTCAGCTTCAGCTCTATCACGTAGATGTAGCGGGAAGTTTGAGCAATGAGGTCGATTCTTCCGGTGGAAAGCATGTGCTCCACCTCAACTTTCAGTCCGATGGCATTCAAAATAGTACTGATGATGAGGCGATAGCGCTGATATCGCTTTCTGATTGCATGGTCAAGGTTGGCAGCACAACCTCGTAAAGCGCCTGTCTTACTTCCTGGTTTGGAAAACCTAAGAAATAGCCAAATTCATCGCTGCTTTTGATGGTAAGGTAGCCCGTCTGATAGAGGAAGAGCTCGGCACCACCATTTATTACATCAGAACTCTCAAGAGTTTTGCGTAAAATCGGACAATGTTCAAAATTGCGTAATCGCAATTCCATGTTGTCAACAAACTTCGGCAGCATGGAGGTAGCTCCGGATGAAACCCAGAAACAACTCAAGTCTTGCGTATCAAGCGCATTGAGGAGACTGAAAGGATTGTAGACGTCCACCATATTTCTGCGACTGAAATGGTAGCCATCGTAGTAATCCTTCAGGTTGTCGTGAGTTTGCTGCAAGGTCCAACCATTCACTTCTGCCATTCTTTCCAGTTCTGGCTTGAAGTTCTCTCCGATTTCTTCTTCTGTAATACCGCAAATTGCAGCATATTCTGGAAGGAAACTGATATTGGTCAGGTTGTTGAGTACCGAGAAAAGAGAAATCTGTGTAAACTTGGTAATACCCGTAATGAAGACGAAACGCTGGTATGCATCATCGGCTTTCAGAATGGCAAAAACGCTTCTATATACTTCTGTACAACCCTCATGCTCGGGAGTTTTCCACGAGTGTTGGAGAGGAGAGTCGTACTCATCGATAAGAATGGCAACCTTGAGCCCTGTCTGTTTGTATGCCTTTGTGATGATGGCATCGAATCTGTCGGCAAGTTTGGCAGTAGGGTCTGGTATAATGGCATACATTTCCTCGTATTCCTTAAATCGCAGGTTCAGGTATGAACGTAGGGTGGCAGCATTGGCTCCCCCTCGGCTCATGTCAAGTCGAATCACAGGGTGCTGCTTCCATTCTTTTTCCAATTCCATGATTTTCAGTCCTTCGAAGAGTTCTTTTCTTCCTTCGAAGTAAGCCTGGAGCGTATCCACGAGCACAGATTTACCGAATCGGCGAGGGCGGCTCAAGTAATTATACTGTTTGCCATTGTTCGCCAATTTCCAGATGATGTCACTCTTATCTATATAGAGATAACCTTCTTCTCTGATCTTATTGAAAGATTGTATGCCTACCGGCAACTTTCTGCATGCATTGTTTGCCATAACTATTTCTCCTATTCCTATCTTTAGCCGCAAAGATACGGCTATTTTTTGAATCATGCAAGTTTTTGGCAATTAAAAAGATGTAAAACTATGCTTGATAAGAGAAAAGACTATAGTGAACTCCGTACATCTTGAAAGTCCTATTATTTATTTTTTATTGCTCTAACAGCCCATGTCGAATAATTGTATCTGTTTGGTGATATTGAACTATAATAAGGGATGGCGGAACGTTCTGTATATAACTCGGCAGGTTTCTGATAGAAATTATATTCAATCTCGTAGTAATCCCAATAACTATATGCTCCAGAACCAAATCCTACGGATTCGGTAGAAGCTGTACCGTAATTGGTAACCTTATGTAATCTTGGCAGATATATTTGTTTTCCGTTAGGACCAGTGATGAGCAAGCCATAATCAATGATTTCCATTTTGCATTGTGCCAGTTCTTCTACCTGTTCTTTTGTTGGTAAATTACAGTCGCTTCCATATAACTCTTGAATCTTTGCTGTAGAACGATTGGAACTGATTTCGTCGCCTTCTTCCATTGGATTGGTTGCTCCTAGATTTTTCGTACCCCATTCGCAGCTTAAACCCAAATCAACAAAGTCATTAGTATAGTCTGGCAGTTTCCTCAAGGAACTACTCTGTTTTTCTCCAATAAAAATATTTTGACCTATTGTGATGAAAGGGCAATAGTAAACCGTTGCCTCTGGATTGCAATGTACACGAGTACTGTTAGATTCTGAAATAAAATGCAAATCGCTATTATCATCAGAGTAACGATTGTTGTACTTCTCTAAAAGCTGTGGACCACTTAGGGCTATAGGCTTTTCTGAATATACAATTGCGGTTCTGAAATCTTCTTTTTTGTTTAGACCTTGTGTGTCTATGTCGTAATTTAAGGTTGCTTCTTGAAATGTCTGGTCGGTCAAGTTAGCTGTCATTTTTCCGTTGTAAGAAAGCTCTTTGGTCTTGAAACTACATATTTGTTTGCCTACAAAGTAATATTCGCTAGGTCCAACGAATGTTCTATAATAGTATGTTGTGTTAGGCTTTAAGTATTGTATGGTAGTGTAGATGTTTCTACCTTTGTTTTCACCATAAGCCCTCGTTGTTAGCTCATCTGGTTTTTCGCCATACTCTATCCCGACCGGCAAGTCATATACTTCACCTTCAGGGTAGTTTACATAGCCAACAACATCTACATAAGTCATGCCGGTTTCTTTTGCTGCACCAGTTACGGCAATGTCTGAATAATTGTCTATTCCTGTATTAGGATTAGGCATGTCATTGTTGCTGGAATCATCACTGCTGCAACTGCCAAGGAAGCATAAAAGTAATGCCAATAACGATAAAAATTTAATTGTTTTCATAAAGCTTGTTTTTAAAATGTTAATATTTTCGGTTTCTTGTATATTCGGATGATTTGTTATGAACCTTTTAGATTTAAACGTTCTAGGAACATTAGATTCATTGGTCTATTGGCAGCATAGCCTTTGCCTATCTCGCCAATTGCATTGATGCGGAGTTTCTCTAACTCTACCATATCCTCATACTTCTTCTTTGTTTCGTAATCAACATCAGTCTTGACAACCTTTGCCACCTCAGAAAGCAAAGACATGGCATCCTTGTAACATTTGGCTTCAGGATCTACAGAAGATAGAATAGTTACCACAGGAACACTACCTTGCTGAGTAGGATTAGCCGCCCATAAAGCCTTCGCCTTGTTAAGACGAGCTTGGAAATAATTATCCCGATAGAGTACATATATCCTCATGGCTTCTTTCATGGCAGAATCATAGCCATTGCAGCAGGTAGGAACTACCGCCAGCATAGCCAACGCTTCACCATAATTCTTCATTGCTACCTTCGACTTCACCTCCTTCATGATGATAGGAAGCTGAGAATCATAGTAATTGATGATTCTCTGCTTCAGTCCTGAAAGGAAAGAAGTTATCTTGGTGTTTCCACGATTCAACTGTCTGACGGCATTCATGGAAGCCTTGGTATCATTGGTGCCCACACCCTTCACCTCCACGTATGCAGAACTGAACAGTTTCTGATGGTAGATATCCACAAGATACAAGGTGACTCCAAACACATTCACAATCTGAGCGGGAGCCCCACCTTGCACATGTCTATCCAACTGGTCAAACTTTGCCGTAACGGCAAAATTGGCATTATCCCATCCTACATCCAGTTTCGATTGAGTAACCAATCTCTCCAACTGCGTCTTCAACGTAGAGGCTGTTTCATCCGTTACATGGGCAAAGCCATTGTCTATCACCACAGATATAGGAATACTGCAATCTTGTGCCATCACTCCTTGAGCGGGGAACAGCAAGCAAGAGGCAAGTATATATTTTAAAAGATTCTTTTTCATAATTCACTCGTTTTATTTTTCACCGAAAATTAACACACATCTTCCAAGTCCCTGATTTACCACCTTTACCGGAATATTGTAAGGGGCAGCCTTGAAATATCTAGCCATATTACGGGCAAAAGCATGGGTATCCATTGCCAGTCCCTTATCATTGTAGATAGGAATTCTCACCTGCTCATACTGCAAGGTAAAATCTGTAGCATCCGATTTGTTGAAGCGATGGTTTACACAATTCTCGCTCAGCCAATTATCAATCACTTCATTCAGTTCCAAATCGCCATATTCCTGGGTGAAATCCAGTCCACTACCATTATCGAAACATTTCATGGTGAGAGAAACTTCGCGACCATTCGTCAGCATATCATCAAAATGACTTTGCAAGCGCTCACAAAAAACGTCCATGTGATCTTGAACGGCTTCCTCTAACAACACCGGTATCTCGGCAGAGAATGAACCTTTTCCCGTTCCCTCTGCACCGGCAATCTGCTTATCAGAATAAGCATCAATAGCAGCGAGATTATAAGTGATGGAACTCTTGGGACCCACGGTGTTCACCGTCCAGTCTAATCTTAAAAGAATATCAGCCTTGGCCTGTCTGCGCAATTGGTCAAGAGGCGATTCGGCAATAGAAGAACCTGCCTTGCTCGTGATGAGCGCATCCTCGGCTGCATTACGACTGATACTTTTGATAGTCTGCTGCAAGTCTTTAAGCGTAAAGCCTCTATCAGCCATCAGATTGCCGATTTTTGTGATAACGGCATTGAGTTGCTTATCCGTGGCGACCGCAGACTTAAAATCAGAAACTTTTTCCTGGGTCCCCTGATTATCAATGGTAAGCATATATCCATGTTCATTACACCAGGCATCGCTTGGCATTACCATCAGGGTAGGCTTCTTAGCCTGTCCGAAAACTGCCGTGAAGGAAAATACCATCAAGGCAACAGCTAAAATATGTCTAACGTTCATAGCTTTTCTTTATAAATGTTCATTACTTATTATATTGTCGGCCTTCAGGTGAGCCTTCAGTTGAGGACGCAGTATTCTGATGGTCATCTCGTAAGAGTAGCCCACCTTATCCTTTGCCCTTGCAGCCGATCCCTTCTTGGTATCACGCAATGAGACGTATTTTTTATAGTCGCCACCATCGGCAAAGAATGTGTTGAAATAGTCTTCATAACGTTCACGAGCATTCGCCTCTGTTACCAAAGGGCGCATGTTGCAACCTGCCACCCCCTCGCGGATACCATCGAAGATAACCGTCCAGACAGCATTCTTCATGGCCTGTTCCTTTGCATCAGCACGGTTTTTGCCATAACCAATGACTCTCAGGGTTTGAGACCCATCAAGTTCAATTCCCATACATTTGATAGAAGTGCGGTTAACCACAGTCTGTGCCTTTATAGCAGAAGGAATCAGTGCTATGACTAACATAAATAATATTGAAATCCATGTTCTCATAATTGTATTCTTTTAAAAATTAGAAACCCGACGACAACGAGCGCACCACTCCGGCAGTTTCCAAGGTCTTTCGCAAAGCCACCTTGTTGACCTGCACGATAGCTCCACACTTATAACCCTTTGCCGTCTTTACCCTTTCATAAGAACCAGCGATGATGCTTGCATAGTTCTGGCATTCTCCCGTAGGAGCGAAGAATTCCCTGCAATATTCAGCATGGCTTGCCTCTGTTTCAGCAGAAGCCATCGCAGGTTGTCTGGCACCGCTATTATTGCCAGTGCAACCACGGAACACGATGCCATGAACGGCAGCTCGCTTCAAATCCTGATCATTAGCCGATTTCGTATAGACAAAAACCTTCACCAAGACCATTCCTTCGTTTCCAGATCCAGCTCCAGTAATGTCATACTTCGGCATGTTGTTACTTTTGGCTAATGCAGAAAGTGCTATTGTCAATATTACGAACAACAAACTCAATACTCTTTTCATACGTCTTTAATTTATTTAATTTCCCTTACTAACATTCCTGCAAAAAAAGGTCCTCCGCTAACTTTTTCAAAAGTCGTAAATTTTAAATCTGCCCCTTCTGCCTTTTCTTCTGCAGCCATATATCGATTGTCCCATATTTTTCCTTTTATAGGACGGATTACTCCAATGCGTTTATAATTTATGTGACCTTTGGAATCCTCCACAGTTTCTAATACTTCATAGCGACTGTTCTCTGTAACGCCTTCTTTCATGCCGATTTCACATGTTAAAGGTTGAATGTTATAGAGTGGTGCCTTAACTTTAAATACATCAAAGTTCTTTTGTAAACTTGCGATGTTTTCATCCAAAGCCCTTTGGCAAGCTTTTCTTACCATTTGTTGCGGATTATCTTTGTTTATTCCTAAAAAGGATACACTTTTACCGCTACTTTCTTGCATACCTAAATATAGTAAAGAAAAACGCCCTCGGTTATTTTCAAAATTCTCCTTCTTTTTGTCATCACTGTTTTCTGAATATATGTCTTTGTAAAAGTATGAAGAAATTTCATCGTCCCAGATTAATTGGTACAAGTATGTTTTTATCTTTACGTTAAAGCCTTTGTATGAAGAAATGATAGTTCCTAAATTGTTCTCTTCGCTCACCTCTATTCCATTAAGGGCACCGGCCATTTGGGTAGCGGCACTTACCACGCCTCCTATGATGGAAGAACCTTTGCTTTGATCGATATATCTAATATCATTTATCAAAACAAAAGTGTTACCAATAAGTTCTTCTCCTGCATCTTTTAGGAGTGCGTCCTTACGTACAGAGAGAGCTGCAAGTCTTTTTTCAACTTCAGAAGCATTCTGGTAACCTCGTTCCTGTACCAAGTTCATATTACAGATTCCCGTTGCTTTTTTTCTATTAAACCATTTGGCAATGAGGCGGCTTGCTATAGCTTGTTTTTGAAGGAAAAAATCAAAATCATTCATTAAGGTTTTGTCAGAAGATGCATTAATCTTAAATCCCATGTGTGAATCTAGATTCTTCATCTTTAATTTTCCTTCTGCGGTATAAAAGACTTTTTTCCCGATTGAATGGTCATTGTATTTGTCTGGAACTGGCATTTCGTTAAAGACATTCTCGATTTCTTGTGCAAAGCTCAAATCTCGATGTCCTATCATGAAAGAACAGATAGACCCTCTTCGATAGAGAAATACAGAATCTCTTGTTTGTGAAACCGCAACAAGAGATTCTATTGTTAGCAAAAATAATATAATTTTTCTCATATAAGACGAATTAATAATCCCATTCTTCTTGTAGATTATCGTAAATTCTATCTTCGTTTATAGCAGGGTCAACCCATAATTTGTTCTTTTTCAAATATTTGGTGTTTTCGGAATAAAGTTTGAAATACTCTTTTTCGTTCCCATCTATATTTATTAATTTTATGTCGGCAGGAACTTCAAACTCTGAGTCTGCTACAGTACGTGGCGTGATGGAAGTTACAATACTGGCAATAGCTATTCTGACATCCATATTTATCATGTCGGAATTTGTTTGTGAGACCATGTTGGTTGCAAATTTTAATGGAGCCCCATGTACGCCAGGAATGATTTCTTTATTAGCTTCTGGCAAAGAAGGATCATTGCTAATAGCATATTCGTTATTTATGATGGTTTTAACTTTCATTCCGGCAGAATCAGTTGAAGCCTCATATTTAACTTTATAAACGGTACATTTGTGTCCCATTATATTCATTGTCTCGCCAGTCTTTTCTACATTTCCCTTGCGCATTTGCTCTAATTGCTGCTGGGCTTGTTTGGCATCTGTAGAACTATAGGTATAATACCCTTTTTTGATATAAGGGAAATAGCAGATAGTCTTGGTCTTTCCTCCTTCTGGAATTGTGATAGTGACAGTGTTGAGGTTACTTGACTTCACGCATATCTTACCTCCCTTAATAATGGTAGTTGCCGTATAGGCACCATTATAAAGTGCAGGATTATTGTCCAGATACTTTTTGGTTACTGCTTTTACAATCATCTTAGCTACGAGATTTTTTGTTAAAACAGCACTTTTCATTTTCTGGGAATTGAAGATTTTTGCTGTCGTTTCTCCTTCAAAATCATTCAGCTCACTTTGAGCTGATACGTTCAATATGCCTAGAATGAAAGGCATAAGAATCAATAAAACTAATTTTTTCATAATTGATGAGTTTATGTGTTATTTATTTGTTTTTCGGGGCGTACCACCTTGACATGATTGTTGTCGGTGGTAGATACCCTGATGAAATTCATTATCGAATTGTATGGTACGGTGTGAGTAGGATTCTTTTCACCTTCTTGTTGACGCAAAGTGATTATATCAATCTTTTACCTTTGCACCTGGAAACAAGTTTAAACGAATTGGTTAACGGGTGTTAA
>OLIS01000815.1_pt1 | contig 24124 bp, 30 predicted proteins | sample 1601351 | NCBI WGS metagenome assembly OLIS01 (sample SAMEA2452122, study PRJEB22498) | human gut metagenome | biome: human feces; feature: human gut; material: feces | place: Australia | collected 2012
GACTGGAGGCGACACGCGGCGAAATGGAGATTGCCATCGCGAGAGCCGAGCAGGTGGTGCAGGGTGTCCCGAACGGTCTAAAGGTGGAGGCACCAGAAACCGTCACGCTGGGAAACCCCGCCAAGCAATACATAAAGCCGCGAGTGAAGCCAGACGGCTGCGCCCAAAACGTCATATACCAGACGGACGGGCAGAGCATCGAGGTGGAGCCAAGCGGCGAGATACAGGCGCGTGAGGCGGGCAGCACCCGCGTACACGTCATCCCTACGCAAGGGACTAAGTATTACAAGACTATCAAAATAGAGGTCGTACCGCCACGCATCAGACTGACCAACGGCGGCATACGCCTCGACAAACAAGGAAACATACGTTTAACATAACATATAAATATTATGGCATTAACAGCAGAACAGGAAAAAGGCGTGGTGGCAATGCTGGCAGCCTTTCAGAATGGCAAGCGCATCAACGAGCTGGACGCTGCAAAGGGCGCGCTCAAGGATATGCGCATCGAAGTAATGGACGAAACGGGCGAGACGCACAGCATGGAACTGGCCGACGCTGTGGCTCAGGCAGGCAACCCGATAGCGGGTCGCTACTGGAACACCGCGAACGCCACACCTACGGCGGCGGGCTACTACGGCAGTCTTCAGGCACTGCGCGACCTGCCTGCAAAGCTGGGGCTCGGTCGCTACCTCGTGACCGACGACCGCAAGAAGCGAAAGCTCGACCCCACCGACAGCACGAAATACGCCGACGGCAGTCCAGCGGCTCTCGACGGCTCGCAGGGGCAGTGTATGTGGTGCTGGAACGGCTTTATCGCTAACATCTTTAATGAGGGCGGCGTGCAGGTTAAGTGCATCACGTTCGACAAGCCTGTGGGCAACGGCGTGAGCATCCGCATCCCCGCGGGCGGCACAAGCTGGCTCGGCGCGGGTGTAATGGACAGAACGAACCAGCTGCTTTGCAGCGTCATTTCAAACGCTGAGCAGTTCCGTGGCGGCGGTGGTTCCGCGCTCAAGGCAAGCAGCTACACCAAGGCACCAAAGGCGGACGCGGCACAACTCACCATGCTGGGAATGCCCGCCACCAACATAAGCACTACCAGTTTCGGCACATACGCCCGTAAACGTGGTGAGGGCTGGGAGGCCAACTGGTTTGTGGCTCAGTTCGTGGTCGAGTTCCTTTTCGAGGTTATCATGGGCACACAGAACAGCCAAGCGACATTTAACGCCGACAAAGACGCTAACGGACTTTATCAGGGCGGCTTCGGTACTGGAGTCACCGATATGCCAGACTGGGGCAACTATAACGGCTATTATCCCGTAATACCTACAAGTGTGGGACTGGAGGCAGGCGACGGCGTTTGCTTGGTGGACTACAATTTGCCAGACGCGACCGACGAGGGCACATACAAGGCTTTCAAGGTTCCTGTTTTCTTCGGACTGGTTCACGCGGGATATGGCAGTCTGTGGCGTTGGGTTCGCGGCCTCATTATGAACGCTGGCGACGAAAAGAGCGAAGTGTACATTTCGCGTTCAATGTTTGCAGCTTTCGATCCCTCGACAATAGGCGACAAAATCAAAGTGGCGGAATGCCCGCGTTCTGAGGGCTACATCAAACGCAAGAGTTACAACGGTCTTTGCTGTATGCCTACGGAAGTGGGCGGCAGTACTACGACCTATTATTGTGACTACTTCTATACAAACGCCAACACAAGCAAGGGTCTTCGCGTGTGTGCGGCTGGCGGTGACGCGGGCAACGGTACGAATGCGGGCGCGTCCTGCGCGGGTACGAACAACGCGGCCACGGGTACGGGCACGCACTGCTCGTCGCCCCTCTGCTATTTTGAGAGCGACCCGATAATCGAACAGGCTGCGTAAGCGTGGGCGAAAGCGACCGAAAAAAATAAGTGAATAAATTAAATAAAAATGTTCTTTGACTTGTTGAGCTGAAACAGTGAGGCAGCAGGCGGCGAGGGTGTTTCTCTCGCCGCCGCAAGGCGGCCAAAATTCTGAGGCACGAAAAAGATATAATTTGCGGTTTGGAGTAAACCGCTGGCGGACTTCCCCGCGTCGGGTCTTCGCGTGTGTGCGGCTGGCGGTAACGCGAACAACGGTACGAATGCAGGCGCGTCCTACACGAATACGAACAACGCGGCCACGAATACGAACACGAACTACTCGTCGCCCCTATACTTTGCAAATAGAGAAATACAGCGATATGGAAGGAGCCATGCCTCTCGGCAAAAGATAAAAGTCAAAAAGGGTATTAGTAGGACGGCTCGCCGCCTCGAAAGTTCCCGACTATGCAAAGCAGAAATGACATGAAAAGAAAAGGTTATCTTTTTGAGCAAATTTGCTCGGTGCCCAATTTGTTGGAAGCCCATTTCAATGCAAGCAGGAAGAAGCGCAAACGCTCTGAGGTAATCGCTTTCGAGTCTGACCTTATGGCCAATATCGAGAGCATAAGAAACGACCTCGTAAACAAGACGTTCCACACATCGGAATATAGCGTCTTTATCAAGTATGAGCCTAAACGCCGTGAAATCTACAAACTGCCATACCGCGACCGCGTGGTGCAGTGGGCAATAATGCAAGTGCTTGAGCCTATCTGGGTGAGATGCTTCACGGCCGACACCTACGCTTGTGTAAAGGGGCGCGGTCTTCATACGCTGCTGCGCAACCTGCGCCGCGATTTGAGAAAAGACCCCGACGGGACGCGGTACTGCTTTAAAATGGACGTTCGCAAGTTCTACCCGTCCATCACTCACAGCGTACTGAAGCAGGTGGTACGACAGAAGTTCAAAGACCCCGACCTGCTGTGGCTGCTGGACGACATCATCGACAGCGCGGACGGCGTGCCCATCGGCAACTACATAAGCCAGTATTTCGCGAATGTGTACCTCTCGGAGCTTGACCATCAGGTAAAGGAAGTTTTGCACGCTCGCTATTATTACCGCTACGCCGACGACATCGTGGTTCTCGACAGCAGCAAAGACCGCTTAAAGGGTGTTGAAGTGTTTATTAATCACTATTTAAACACTGAGCGGCTTTTGCAGATGAAAGGCAATTACCAGATATTCCCCGTCGAAGCCCGCGGCATCGACTTTGTGGGCTATGTCACGCGACACGCCTATTGCAAGGCGCGCAAGCGCAACAAAAAGGCACTGTGTAGAATTGTGGCGAAGCTAAGGAAGAAAGGCCATACATCGAAAGAAATACGCTTGATGGTGGCCTCGCGCCTCGGCTTCATGGTTCACTGTAACAGCATCAATTTATTAAGGAGTTTAGATATTATGAAAGAATGGACTGAGGTTAAGAAGACGGGCACGACCCTTACTGGCTCTAAGCTGCACATCGACACCATACTGAACCGTGAACTTCACGTGCAGGCGGTGGACATCAAGCCATCGAGCAGAAACGACGGCAACTGCCTGACCATTCAGTACGAAATTTTCGAGCAACTGAAAAACAAGGACGGCGAGCTGCTTTGGAAAGACGAAGCCAAGACCGTCGCGCTCATGGGTTGGGTGCAGCATATCACCTTTACGGGTTCCAAGAAGCTGGAGGAAGACTTCACGGGCGTGGACTTTTCCGAACCCGTGCGCTGTCAGATTATCCGCCAGCCGCTCGAAAAGGGACACTGCTTCTATACGGTAAGACCAGTTTAACAACAAATAAAAAATATCATCATGTACAAGGTTAGTTACATCGGCAGAAAGAACTTTGTGAAGTTCGACGACGAACATTACCTGCTTTACCTCAATGAGGAACAGGCAGAAGTTAAAAACGAGGAATCGGGCGACATCATGCAGGGCTATACCTACACAGGCTCGCAGCCTGACGGCGGCACTCCGGTGGAAGCCAAGGACGTGACCGACGACAACCGCCGCGCCAAGTTCGTGGCGGGTCTTATAGGCACGGAATACGACATCGACAGCCAGATAGCCATCCTCGCAAATGGCAACGACACCGACCAGCACGCGCAAGAACTCAAAGACTTTGAGGACAACCGCCGCGTGGTTAAGGAGACGATCGACGAGCTGTTAGCCCGCGAACTCTAAAGCATCACGCCTATGGCTCGCAGTATATCAGACATCAAAAAAGAAATGACAACGGCGTTCGCTCAGGAGCGCGCTGTTGTCAATGCCTACGGGCTGGACGCTCGCAAGTCGTTCGACCAGCAGTTTAGTGCCGTGAGCATCGAAAGCATTTTGTTTTATTGCTTCGCGGTCGCCGTCTGGGCGGTCGAGACGCTTTTTGACAAGCACAGCGCGGAGGTGGACACACGCATCGAACAGCTCGAACCTCATACACTACGCTGGTATGTGAACAAGGTAAAGGCTTTTATGTATGGTTATAAGCTCGTTTCCGACACTGACCGCTACGACACCAGCGGAATGAGTGACACCGACATCAATAAAGCCCGCATCATTAAATATGCCGTAGCCACGGAGGACGACTCCATGGTTTACATCAAGGTAGCAGGACAGACGGACAACGGCAAGCCGTGCCTGTTGAACAAAAGCCAGTTTTCCGCCCTGAAGCAATATGTGAACGAGATAAAGGACGCAGGTGTAAGCGTGCAGCTTCGCAATGAGGAGGCCGACCTTATCAAAATAAACCTCTTTGTGTACTATGACCCCACCCTTATGAATGAGCGCGGCGAACTTTCGGACGGTTCAAAGCCTGTGGACGAGGCCGTGCTGTCCGTCATCACAAATTTGCCGTTTAATGGCATCTTTAGGAACACCGACCTGCTGGAGGCCATAAAGTCGATACCCGCGGTCGTGGTCGTGGACATCGACAGCGCAAGCGGTGGCATACAGGCGAAAGCCCGAAACGCCGACCGCTATTCTTCAGTTGTGGGCTACAACCGCCCTTATAGCGGATATTACGAGATAGAGGGCGGCAGTGCTAACGTGACATATAAGGAATATAAATCGATAGAATAATGTTTGAAATCGACTTAAAGAAGCTCGTTTTGCAACTTCTTCCGACATTCTACCGCCAGCAGCTCATTTTCGGGGTGCTTCGCGCGGCTCTCGGCGGACTGCAAGCGGTTTACGACGCTTTTACGAAAGCGCGTGCCGCCCACATCTACCGACTGACCCATAACGGGCAGGTCTGTTATCTTCGCGCTGTGCTGAATGATGCTTTTGTGAGTCCAAGCGGCACAAAATTCGAGATTTTGACGATAGAGAGGGACGGCGACTGGCTGTATGCCATCACTGAGGCCGGCAGCCGTATAACGATAGCAACGGCAGAAGACAGCTTCAATGAAAAGGGCGAATATCAGGACAACAAACTGGTCGTCCCTGTGCTTTCCAACGAGGCCATGCTTACGGCACAGCAAAACAGCTTCATGGTGGCCGTTCCCGCTGACCTCTACCAAACGAACCTCGCCGACATCAAGGCTTTGGTCGATAGCTATAAATTAATATCAAAACAGGCGATATATACGCCGATAAGTTAAACTTAACATCATGCAAAAAGGAAATTATACAAACACAGCAACCGCATCTGGCGGACAGGGTAAATACCCGCTATCCACGCAAACGCTGGACTTCATACAGCAGCAAATCACCCTTTTACAGCAGCTTGGTTTCATCGGCGGCAACAAATACATCCTGAGACAGCCAGACGGCACACAGACGGGACTCGCTTTCATCGACGGTGAAGTTTTCACGCTGGCCGCAAAGCCTACGCCGTCGGCTAACATCAAGTTTGTAAACGTCACGACGAAGACGGAGGACATAAAGGCAGACGGCGAGACATACAAGGAGGCGCGAACTTACCGCACGGCCGCGCTTGCTTCTTCTGCCAGTGGCGAGTCCTATGAATACGCAAAATTTACCGTACTGGAGAGCAACCAGACACTAAGCGAGAAAATAAAGCAGGTGCCGCAAGTGGTGCTCACTTACCTGCAAGACATTCTCGCTGAGAAAATGCCGCTTTTGACCAAGGAGGGTATAACACAAACTCAGCTCGACACGCTTACGACCCCGTGTGTCGTAAGGTGCTCGAAATCGATAAAAATCGGCGGTTTTGCCGACTATGGGCTTGTGGTTCTACCAAATGGCAATAGCGGACAGAACACTGGGGTAAGCCAGTACGTCCACCTTCCTGACGGCCGCAAATACTACCGCATCAACGACGGCGACGACTGGCTGTGTGATTGGAAACTGGAGGGACAGAGCCTTAATCTGGAATGCAAGATTGTGAGCGGCACGGTTTATATTCGTCACGGAAGCCTACCAGAGGGCTGCAAAATAATCATGGTGCGCAAGAAACGCCGCTCGCGCTGGCGTAGCACTGGAGGCGCGAAGTCATACGCCAAGAACAAAGGAAAGCGCATCAAGAGAGCACCAAAACGCCAGTATGTGCATTATAAGGGCGTCGTTTTGAATACATCGACACCAAACACTTGGTATGTGCCGCGCTGCATCGAGGTGGAAGACCAGAAATTATATGGCAATATGCTGAACTGCGAACTTGGCGGCCTGTGCCGTCCTTTTGTGGTGCAAGAGGCCAACGACGCAAGCGGTAATGAGATTTACCGAATGGCAGGCGTGCGCAACAAGGTGACAAATAAAAAAGTAGCCACACGCAAAACAGTGCCTACACTCAGATAGGCATTCAAATAGTCAGCTACAACGCTGACGGCTCGGTTGCCGTGGGCGGTAATATCCTAAAGCTAAAGTATCATCTGAGACGGCTAAAACGAAAGATAGGGACACAGACTGTAAAAGGAAAGACTTATCCCGTATATAAGTACACTTATTATCGTTCGTTTTCCATGGAATAGGGCAAAAAAAAAAGAGGTGCGCTTTGCGTTCCTCTTTTAAGTCCCTGCGGTCGTAACTCAATGTATGCCGTGCTTTTTAAAAATGGTTATTTGCCAGTTTTTAGTTGTTATCCAAATAATCGGGAGCATTTTCGCTACCAAACGGAGAATAACAGTGGAGCAAAGGGACGGGTCAAAATATTGCTTATAACCCCAACATAGGGGAGCTCGCGATACTCTCGCGGCCATAGCATTTCGAACTTAAAATCCTGCGGCAGGGTTCTGCACGTCGCCGTAGCTAACAAACCTGCTGCAAAGATACACTTTATAAAAATAAAAACAAAATAAATTAAATATAATTTGCAAAAAGCTGAATGAATAAACGGTTTTCAAGCTCGCCTCTGCCATTTAGAGGCTCTAAACGCTACTATATTAAGCGTTTTCGTGAGGTTCTTGCACAAGCTGACGACATCGACACAGTGGTCGACCTTTTCGGCGGCTCTGGCTTACTTTCGCGTGTGGCAAAAGATATGCTACCAAATTGCCGCGTTATTTATAACGACTTCGACCATTACGACCAAAGGTTGGCAAATGTGGCCAATACAAACGCGCTGTTGCGTTCTATTGCGCCATTGGTTGCAACTGTACCAGACAACAAGAAAATCCCCGCAGAAACAAAAAAACAATACTGGAGCTATGCGCTAAGGCAGAGAAGAAACACGCGGTCGATTACATCACGCTTTCAGGCTCACTTTTGTTTTCGGGAAACTGGGCGCAAAGTTATGAGCAGCTAAGCAAACAAACCATGTACAATAGAATGGTAAAAACCGACTACGACGTGACAAATTACCTGCAAGGACTTGAAGTGACACATTGCGACTACCGCGAACTTTTCGAGGCTCACAAGGAAAACAAAAAGGCTTTGTTCTTACTCGATCCTCCTTATTTGCAGACAGAACACAGCGCATACAAAGCCGACACATATTGGCAGCTGAAAGACTATTTAGACGTTCTTACGCTGCTGAACGGCACAAAATATGTTTTATTTACATCAGGCAAAAGCCAGATAATTGAGCTTTGCGACTGGATAAACAAACAGTTTAATGCTACGCTGCTGAATGGCGCACAAAAGTACGAACAGAACAGCAGAATAAATGATTTTGCAGCTTACAAAGACATTATGATCACGAAACTGTAAACTTTTATTTGCTCAGGCTTTCACAAGCAGAGACAAACAGACGCGAAACAACTTGAAGATGGAACGACAAAAGCGCAAACTTTCGCCGTTCCAAAATGGATGCAACACGACAAATTGAAGCCGAAAACAGCCTCATTAATTCTTTTGCAAAGATACGAAAAATTACTGAGAAAAACAAATTTTTTAAGTATTATTTGCACGGAAAATACAAACTTTTTTCACGACTTAAAATACTGAAAAACAAAGGCTTTTAAGCAGCGTTTAAACACCGATTAAAAGCCTTTTAAATGATATTCCAAGCTGGAAGAAGAACCGCGAAAAAATGGGGAAAAATGCACATTTCGTTTTGAAAATTTGTACAAATCGTTTTCGCGATTATATTTCTGCCTTCTCCTTCGTAGTCTGTCATCAAAGGCAGCTGACAGCAAAGGTTGCTGATATCTTCTTCTTCAATATGAGTGGATAACTCCAGACGAAAACCTCCGTTTGATGGACATAAGTCCCAAATTCCATAACCACAGGCATTGACGGCTGTGGTTATGGAATCCTGAAGTTGCCACAATTCAGTATAATCTTTTAAGTTATTCCTCATGTGTCTAATGCTTTTATACCCAGTCAAAATTCTCCTTGCCTGCACCTATCTCGAAATTGTACTTAGCTATGCCAAGGTCCAGTTTTGTATAACCAACCATGGAGAATCCTTTCTTGGCGAGAACTTTTGGCTTTTTGTTCTCCTCTTGTGGTTGAAGGAGAAACGAGAATTTCTGTTGGTTGATGGCAGTTGGTGCCAATAGAGCAGCTTCCACCCCTCTACGAAACCATTCCGGAGAAGTACCAGTGGCATTGCTTACTTGCTCAATGGTCTTGATTTTGTGGCAGGCACCTTGAGTCTCGCCATAGCCAAGAGCTATCATGCAGACCAGTTTCTCATCCCTATCGACTTGATAGGCATCACTCACTTTTCTATAAGACATCCCTACCCAACAAGTATTCAATCCTAATGTTTGAGCGAGTAAGACCAACAGCTCACCATAGTATCCCACGCGCTCATCAAGTCCACCTTCCTTTTTACCTACCATCACGAAATAGTTTTCCACCCCATGAAACTTGCCATAGGCCATGATACCAGTAAATGCCCTTGTCTCATTGGTTACCAGTTGGATGTGTAACCTACCCTTTGGGTTGCATTCGTCAACCTTCTCCTGAAGTATCTTGATTACATCTTCTGAGAGTGGCTTGTGAATGTACTGGCGTACACTATGTCTTTGCTTGATAGCTTCTTGCAATGTCATCATATCCTTTATGAATTTAATTCCATGAATTTCTCAAAAGCTTTATAAATATTGCTATATGATTCTCCTGTCATGCCAAATCCTTTTGCTCTATCCATCGCAATGTCTTGCTTGCCATTGGCAATCATATCTACTACCCACTTCTCTTTTGCGAGATAAGTTTCATGCTTGCTAAAGTCTGGTAAAAAACGACGCAACACCTTGATGACATCTGTGGAAGAGGCAAAGTATTTATTCGTGTTGAGGTAATGGATTAGAAACCAAAACTCGATAGACGGCATACTGTCACAAAGAATGACCTGCTCTTTTCCTGCATATTTCTTTTGCATGGCTTCCAACTTCTTTCTTTCTGCAGGTTTGTCACGAGCCACGTCTGCATCGAAAACACATACGGCCACTCCATCATCTTCCAAGACTTTATCTATCTGTTTTTGTAAATCATCGATGGACTGTTGTGAAAAGTTACGTGGTTTACAAGTATATCTATAGCCCTTGAGGGACTTGAGATGCTTGAAATAGCACCGCTCTGTAAGCCCCTCTCCTATAATTGTGATATTTGGGCTCTTTAGTTTTCTTTCCTTTATTCTTCTTGCCATGTCTATCCCTCCTCTACATAATAACATTTGGCAAAGCACCAAACTGTCCATTCATATAAGCACGATGAATAGAAGACAGTTTGTTCAATCCCTTGAAGTCTATTAAAGAGTAAAGCGAGCTATTTCCATCCTTCTCTTTTTCCGTAAACCATACGGAGTCTTTCCCGAAAATATCGTCAATATCCTTTAATATAGGATCATAATGCGTGGTTACGAGAAGCTGTGAGCAGTTATTTGAGCTATTGATGAATTTAGTGAGTATGAACTCCATCAAGTTTGGATGCATGGAAGCCTCTATCTCATCCACACAAAGTAACCCTTGATGCTGAAGTAAGCTGTAAATCACCGATTCCAGCTCAACCATGCGTGTGGTGCCAGCACTTTGACATGCTTCAGGAAGAACATAATACTCCACGCCGCGTTTTGTTTCCACTGTATGCCCGAAAAGAGCAGCCATCTTCTTAACCTTGATGTCTGAAATATTAAAGTCTGCCTCCTTTGCAAATTGCATAAGATATTCTTTGAATGCTTCATTGTTAGACAGCATATTCTTGACCGATGGAGAAATTGTGTTTTCCGTGCCACGTTGTAAAGGCATCATCTTTAAGTCTATCCAATGGCGCAGGTTGTCCACATAGGCAATCTCTACATTTACTTTCTTGAGAACTGCCAAAAGTGACATGTTGCGAAGGCAGCTAATTGAAATCACATCAATTTCCGCTGGTGTCAACTTCACCACAGAAGGATTGAATGTGATTTTTGAAATGCCATTGACATCACCTCTTGAGAAAATCTTAGTTGGACGGTTGGACAGATAAACTGATAAGCTTTCACTGACTACCTTTTCCGGATTAACCTCAAGCTGGTACCAATATCTGAGACCATCTACATATATTTTTAAGTCAAATTCCGTATTGTGGCTGAGGGCATCAGGCTGCATGAGAAAAGGCTGAACCTCAGTTCCCTCATCGTTCTTTTGAGGCAGTTCATTCCAGAATTGACGCAAGAACTCAATTGCTTCCAGCAAGTTTGACTTACCACTCGCATTTGGCCCCAGTATTACGGCAAAACGCAATAGCTTTACCCCATCAGGCATGGTAACGACACTATTGCTATCGTCATTATTATAGGCCTCGAAACTAAGTTCCACCTCGTCTCTAAAAGACTTGAAGTTTTTTATCTTTATCTCTTGCAACATAAGCTTATTCTTTTTGGATGCAAAGATAATAAAACATTTTAAATTTCGATAACTAAATCAGAATTATTTAGATTTTATTTTCTGAATTAGCGTATTTTGCGCCTATTTAAGAAATAAACTTAGCTGTATTGAAAATAAAAGTAATGAATAACCATGTCTTTAGGGATACATAATTCTGATTGCAATACAGACATTCTCTGTCAGAGTGAAGTATGAGTCCTTTTGCTGTTTCTTCTCCAAGCTTGATGCCAATGATGGCTCCAATAAGTATGAATGGAATGTTACCGGCATCATATATTAGTTACTCAATTTTTGCAAGTAAGTTACACACGACCTGAAAGGCAAAAACTCATAGTCCGTACTTGAACCACATGTGAAACTTCAATATATCATATATATAAAAATAGAGAAGTTTCCTGGTTTGAACTGTATGGATAGTTCCTTGTTCAACTCTTTTTTACTGAAGCCAGAAATAAACACAAGAAAAGGCAGCCGCAAGTATCCAAGATACTTCCAACTGCCTCCACTAATATATTGAAACTGTTTTTCAAATTCTAAAAAGAGCCACTACATATTTAAGCGATGTTCATCTTGTTTGAGATAGCACATACTTCAGCTACTGTTGCGACTACAACTGTGAAAATCATACCTAAAACTAACATCATTCTATCCTTTCTCTATTTTATTGTTATCCTATTATCTTTAACCTAAACTAACCTATTGGAAGGTTTAAAGCTTTATTTGCAGTTTTTGATTCCAAGGTTCATGCCTTCGCCTGCAACCAATGCAAACACTGCAACTGCTACGATCATTATACCAAATGCCATCATTTTCATTATCCTTTCTATGGTTTTATAATTAACTTTCAATCTTTCTGGGTGCAAAGATAATACCTTTTTGTGTGTGCATACACAATTTGGCAGTGCAAATCTCGAAACCTCATGATTTTTTGATTTTCATCAAATTGTGGCATAAAAGCCTGGACAAAATGGCATTATTTGTATTGTAAGTAGGCATTTTCCAGCATCTTTCGGATGTTATTCACGGCATACTTGGGAGATAGTATTTATAGGATAACATCTGCGAATAGAACTCAAAGTTGAGTACCACTTCTATCTGGAAGATAACCTCACCCGTTTCCTCATTATGCTCCACCACCATTTGGGATGTATGCAAAGGCTTGGTCTCAATGTATGGAGTCTGTTCGGCAGAAGCAGAAAAACGCACCACACTCAAAGGTGTTCCACGATGCTTGGTTACTCCGATGACATTTTGGCTCAACGGCATTTCTGTGATGGAAAAGTCCGGGTCTGCGTAGTGATAATATTTATGGTTATTTGTTTACTGGCATAATCCTATACTTTTTGTTCTTAAGCAGCAAAGATAAATAAAAACTGCGCAATCTATCTGCGCACTTAAGTTTTTTTGACCCAAGCAAGAAATTATTTCCAACTGCGCAAAAATACTGCGCACTTATAGACTAATTTTGCAGTACAAATTTTAAAGAATAGGAGACTATAGTAATGAAAGAATTTTTGATTAATAACACCCCTGTTAAGATGTGGGCATCTGTTTGTGATGCAACGGCGTGGAGGCAAATAACGAACCTCTGTAGCTTGCCTTTTTTGTATCACCACTTGGCGCTTATGCCAGACTTGCACGGTGGTAAAGGTATGCCTATCGGCTCAGTATTGGCAACTAAGAATGCCGTGATACCAAATGCCGTTGGCGTGGACATTGGATGTGGCATGTGTGCAGTCAAGACTAATATTAAGGTAGAGACCATTGCACAGGACGTTCTACGCAAGAAAATTATGCGTGGAATCAGAAAGCAGATACCTCTTGGAATGGAACATCACAAGACGGCCCAGGACGAGAAGTATATGCCTCAAGAATTTGATATTGAGAATATGACAGTGGTCAAGCGTCAATATGTTTCAGCCACCAAACAGGTGGGTACACTTGGAGGAGGCAATCATTTCATAGAGTTGCAGAAAGATGACGAGGGCTTTCTTTGGATTATGATTCATTCAGGTTCCAGAAACCTAGGCAAGCAAGTTGGTGACTATTATAACAATAAGGCTGCCGTGCTCAATGAAAGATATTTCTCTGTGGTCAAGCCAGAGATCAATTTACCTTTCCTTCCGTTGAAGACACAGGAATTCAATGAGTATTGGCATGAGATGGAATACTGTATCGCTTTTGGACTGTGCAACAGAAAACTGATGATGGAGCGTATAGAAGAAGTCATTGCTGATGCCTTACCGGAAGTGACGTTTGAGTCCATGATTAATATTGCCCATAACTATGCGGCATGGGAAACCCATTTTGACAATATGTGTATAGTGCATAGAAAAGGAGCAACTAGCGCACGTGAGGGTGAAATTGGAATCATACCAGGTTCACAAGGTACCAGCAGCTACATTGTGGAGGGACTTGGCAATCCACTGAGTTTTATGAGTTGTTCCCATGGGGCAGGTAGAGCCATGAGCCGTACCGAGGCCGTGAGAACATTGAACCTTGAGGATGAGATTAACAAGCTTGAAGAAAAAGGCATCGTTCATGCCATCAGATGCCAGCAGGATTTGGAGGAAGCTGCTTCTGCATATAAGAATATCGAGGAGGTTCTATCACAAGAGATGGACTTGGTTAAAATAAGAACCCATCTTCTGCCTATTGCCGTCATCAAGGGATAAAAGTCTTTGTCTAACATTTTTTAAGCCCTCATGCTAAAGTTGAGATATACTTGGCTATGAGGGCGTCTTTATATATATCTTTTACCTGGCTTTTGTATTTTGATAAATGATTTGAGAACACTGGCTTTGTATCTTGTCCAGTTGTTTACTTAGAGACTTGATGTCTTCTCTTATGAGTTGATTGTTTTGTGCTAGATATTTTGTGTCTCCATAAAAGAAATCCATTTGAACATTCAAAATATCACAAATCTTCTCCAGCAATCCTGTTCGTATGTCCTGTGCTCTTAACAATTGGCTGAAACAAGATTGTGTGATGCCCATTTTCTCCGCAAGGTCTTTATGTATGATTCCCTTTGCTGCAAGTATGTTCCTTAGTTCATTTCCGTTCATATAGTCAAATTTAATTTGGCAAAAAAATGATTAAATAAAGGATATATATTATTTTGTTGAAAATTATTTTCTCCCTATAGCCTTTCTGAATACTGAAATTCCTAAAAATAAAAAGTGGGCTGCCTACCATACCCACTGTTGGAATCGCCAAACCCCATAATGCAGCACGGAAAGACAACCCACGTATATGAGTTGCTCCGTGCCTCATGCATTAATGTTAAATTTTGGCGATTTTACAGTGTTGAGGCACTTTACTTTTTCCCACGAAAATGATGTCTCGAAAGACGATGCAAAGGTACGAATAAAAATTTAAATACGTGTCATATTATCTGTATTTTTTTTCTTTATTAGCAAATATTGTTGACATTATGACTACTCGTACTGATTATATCATAAACTAATGTTATAATATACTAAAGTAACAGTTTGTTAAAATTAGGCTTAAAAAGTCATATAAAATAATCATATTGTAAGTAAGCCGTTAAAATATGTATCTTTAAGTTTATAAAATATGTTAATATGTTATACATTTGTTATAGATATGACAGGATTTTATTATTTTTGCAACATGAAAAATGTTTAGACTTTTATAGTTTGACATTATAATAATATCAAGAATAGAAGTATTAACGACAACACCTAGAAGAAAATAGATGCAATCAATAGAAGAATAAGGCCAAATATATATTGAGTCAAATCAACATAGGATTGAAATATAGTTAAGTTACTTTTTATGTAGAATTAAGTAAGGAGTATCATTGGTATTTTCAGAATGATTCCCCATAAGGGATATATACGCTCTTGACTGATAGGTGTTATAAATTGCATTTCTAATGTATAAGATAAAGAAAACAATACATTGTGATACTAAACCAACCTGGATGGTGTGTCTGCTATATAAGATTCCTCCAACGGTATATGATTGGCAAGACTCAACAGACGCTTGTAAGAAGCGATTGACTATCATTAAAAACATTATAGAGAACACCTCTGTGAGATGGCATCGTGGAAGCAGAAACCTCACACAGATCCGAGTTGTTAAAGTCCTGGATGAGAGTCTTGTTTTATCTACAAAAAGTGGTAGAAATAGTCTCTCCTTTAAAATTGTTCAGGAACTAACTTAATAAATTATCAACCTACCAAGTAGGTGTTTTTAAATGAAATGAAATGATACAAACAAATGGTACATGGCTAAAACTGCCAAGAAGTTTTACTTCGTGGCGATGGTATAGTGAGTCCAATATGGTTCACCTATATCTGTATTTGTTGCTCCAGGCTAATGTGAAAAAGACCGAATACAAAACTTTGACCATTATGCCTGGACAATTGGTGACAAGCCATGCTCAGATTTCAGGCAGAACAGGTCTTTCACCACGTAATGTGCGCACTTGCTTGAAAAAACTGTCCAAGACAAATGAAGTTACTATTGTTTCCAACAGCCGCGGTACTATTATTACCATGCTGGATTATGGTAGTTTTCAGCAGTTCGATGAAGAAAGCAATGCTGTGGGGTGGATTAAACTTTATAGAAAGATTCTTGATTGGAGTTGGTATGCCAATGCTGAAATGGTTCACCTTTTTGTTCACTTGCTTTTAAGAGCCTCTTATCAGAGACAAGATTTGCCTAATGGTCCCCTTGGGCGTGCTCAGCTGGCTCTCAGCAAGAATAACCTTCAACAAGAAACTGGTATTTCTGTGCAAAGCATAAAGACTTGTCTCAAAAAGTTACAGAATACAGGTGAGATTGAAATCCTTCCAAACTCTGCTTTCCTTTCCAACCTTATCACGATTTCTAATTATTGTCATTATCAAGACTGTTCTAACAATACGGGTTCAAACACAAACATTATCCAAAATAACTTTGTCCAACAAAATAATCTTTATTTCCAAAACGTTGATTTTGGACAAGAAGTAACCAGCGGGCGTAATCCTGTAACCAGTTGTGTACCATACTGTTATGAGACCGAAAATTTTCAAGGTGACAAACTGGTGACAAACAACCGACAAAGCACAGACATACGACCGACGAACTTCCGACAAAGTGGAGACGAACAACTGACACATAATATAGAAAGATATAAAGAAGAAAAAGATAAAATATCATCATCCGCGTGTATATGTGCGTATGATGCTTTTCAAGAAAGCCCTGGATTGGTGGAGGTTGAAAGAAACCAAGCAAAGAAACCAAGCAAAGAAAGCTACTACGATAGTTTGATTCAAAACAGCAGATGGCTTTCAGGTATTTGTAAGCGTTATCGACTGGATTCAGTTGAAGTGGTTAGGCATTTACTGGAATCTTTCGAGCTTGATATGCTGTGCAGAGGAAAGGAATCTCATGAGAATCTTCAAGATTATATGAGTCATTTCTGTGATTGGGTCAACAAGCAGAAGGCGCAAACTGGTACTCTGGAGTATGGTTCCAAGTTTACCCCAAAGTCATCAAGTTCAGGAAAGATATACACAAATCAGTTCTAACAAACATAATTATCAATTATAAATGCATTTAATAGAAACGAATTTGACATTTAAGCAGATTGGGATTTTGAATCGTCTTCGTTCAACACGAACCCCAGAAGGTATTTTCAGATTGCCCCTTAACCAATCATTCTGCCACTATGCCTTGACGGAGGCTTATGTAAATTGCGTGAATGATGCCAGTATTCATTACATTCATCGCCCTGAGCATGAGAATGCTTTGGCTATGATTTCAGGATGGCTTGTGGGATATAGCTATAAGTGTGGGTTATGGCTATGTGGTTTAGGTGGGACTGGTAAGACGACAATAGTCAAGGCTATTCAGAAACTCATTTTATCATTGGATATACAAGATCCTATCAAGTCAAATCCATCCCATCAAGTTTCGGCTGGTCTTGTTGTCATATCTGCCACTCAGCTTTGCAATGTCTATGTGAATGATCCTAAGAAATTCCAGAGATATCAAAGAGAGGCACTTTTGGCAATTGACGATTTGGGTGCAGAGCCGGAGAAAATTATGAACTATGGCCAGCAATGCAACCCTTTTGCTGAGTTATTGGCATTTCGTTATGAGAATCGTCTGATTTCCATCGTTACCACAAACTTGCCATCGGATGTTATACGAAATCGTTATGGCGATAGAGCGGCGGATAGAGTGAAACATATGATGGAGGTCGTGACCATGCCTGATAACAACTATCGCAATTATTCACAAAACTTAGCAAGGTTTTAGTATGACTGAAAAAGAGATAATCTTGAGAAAGACTTCAGGTGGTTTGGATATCTTTGTCCATTATCTGGGTAAGGAATGTCTCAAGCCAAAATTTCGTAGTCCTTTCCGTGAGGATGATATTCGTCCATCATGCAAGCTCTACTGTAATCAGAAACCGGGTGGTCTGCCCTATTACTATTTGCAGGACTTTGGCGATGGCAGGTTCTCAGGAAATTGCTTTGCTGTGGCCGGTTTGGTTCTTGGCATCAATCCTCAGATGGAGTTCGTTCGACTGTTGAAGGCTATCGACCAGGATATGTGCCTGGGGGTATTTGGTGATCAGCATGATGCCTCCAGACTTCCCATAAAGGGCACCTGCAATGAAATTCGTATAATTCCGTCTCCCAAGAAAGACGGTTTGATTACTTTTGCGACGGAAGAGAAAACTTTCTCGCAGGATGAACTTTCCTATTGGGAACATTATGGTATAAGCGAAGATACTCTTCAAAAATATCATGTTAGAAGTTTGAAGAGTTGTTTGTTTACTAACCTATCTGGAGGTCAATATGGAATCTATTCCACTGCATTGACTCCCTGCTATGGTTATTTCTTTGATGGTGATCAGGGGCTCAAGGTCTATAGGCCTAGATCTGAGAACCGTTTTCTATATGCAGGAAAGCTACCTTCGCCTTATCTCTTTGGAAAGGAGCAACTGCCCTCTTCTGGTGAATATGTAATCGTAACTGGGGGCGAAAAGGATGTACTAGCTTTGGCTGCCCATGGATTTCATGCCATATGCTTGAATAGTGAGACCGCCAAGATGCATGCATCTATCATGGATGACCTAGCCAGGCGTTTCTCAAAGATAATATTCCTGTACGACACGGACTCTACTGGTAAAGCAGAGTCAAGTTCAAGAGTCTGTGAATTGAAGGATAAGTATCCTGTAGCTAAGATAGACTTACCGTTGCCAGGTAGTAAACAGTCAAAAGACGTGAGTGATTTTTTTGCAGGTGGAGGCAATTCTGAGAATCTCTGGGAAATGCTCCATCAGGTAGATGCAATATAAAATAATAACAACCAAAATAAACATGACAATGAACAACCTTAAAATTTCATCATTTATTTACACTACTGATGACATAAGACTTGTGAGGCTTAACAAAGCAGACAAGGAAATGCTCAAGGATATGGGCTTTTCAAGATTACCTGTGAGCCTATCAAGGGTAGAGTTTCTCTGTGTAAATAAATGCTATCAGGGAATCGGCATGAAAAATGATATTGGAGGATATGAGGTTTTCAATCCTGAATATACGCAACGCCCTTTTTCATTGAAGACAACGGCAACCATAACACTTCGTCCACATAGGCAGAATGTAACACACGTGTGCTGCTTGTTTTATGATTTCTTGGATTATCTTGCCTTTTGGGAACTCAAGGGTATGAATCACTTCCGCCTACCTCAAGCAGCAACCTGTATCATCATGTCACATGTTTCTAACTTCATGCACATGGTTGTGGATAGCGATGACTTTGATGAAGTCTATCTCTTCTTCCCAAACACTGATTTGGGGAAAACGATTTCCAAGACCCTTCAGCAAAGGAACCAAAAAAAAACCAAGAACTGTGATGTCCTATATAAGGGACACAGAAACCTTATGGAGTTCGTCAAGGAGTTATCCTCTGCTGAAATTCCAACTTGTTTGTAGGAGTTATGGGACTGATAGTAGCTTTAGGCATTGTCATTGTAGCTATTCTGGTAGCGGTTTATTACGAGATTAAGCATACGTATAGGGATGGTGACCTTTGGAAAAAGTAGTTATAGAGTTTAGAAATTATGAAGCATTTTTTCAATATCCAACCAAAGAGCAAAAATTTGTCTCTGTCGGATGAATTCTGGATGGGGGTAAGTGTAGAAGATAAGCATCGCGAGCTCCTCTTAAGAGCCAGACAGTTTAATAACAATCTCGGTTTTGCCAATATGGTACTCTTTCGAGAAATCCGGTTTCCAATTTCACCGAATGTGAAATTGGAGGATGTCATAGCCTTGCAATCCGTACTGGCAGAGAAATTTAAGATAGAAGTCATTCAAATCCAGTTGGACAGATTAAAGAGTGAAGCTGTCTTATTGACCGTATGGTTCGACTGGGATACAGGCAGAAGTTTCACGATGGATCGCTTTCGACAAAAAAAGCTTATGGCTTTTGTCTATCGCTTCCTTCAATTGCCACATCCCAAGGATAAGCAGTTCCTTCGGTATTTCCTGATAGACCATTTTGAGTATGAACCTGAGGTATTCCAAAGATTGTCTGATAAGTTACGAAAAGCTGATCTTCATTCAGACGAGAAAGTACTCTTTGAGGATATTCTTTTGTATGTGGAAGCTATGTGTGAGGGATTGGTCAAATAGTGTGTTTATGGGAAATGTGAAAATCCTGTATGGAGACATACTGTTCAGTCATTGCCAGACCCTTGTTGTCCCTGTTTCTTGCCACGGCATTATATTGGGCGAGGCCGGCTTGCGCTATATTCGTAAGTATCCAGAAATGGTTAGGAAATATCAAAGCCTCTGCGAGCGAGAGCTTCTGAGACCTGGGTTGTTATGGATATATCGAGGTACGAAGCATCTCATTATGACGATGCCTGTTTGTAATGCCAATGAACTTATTGATTTGGATGTCATTCGTCAAAGCTTTGATAAGTTACTGGCTACCTATGAGGATAAGGGAATTACTTCATTGGCCATTCCCCTGTATCATGATGATCATTCAACTGTAAACGGACAACTAATGAAGGATCTGCTGATGACCTTCTTGAATCGATGTACTATCCCAGTGGAAATTTATGAAAAATATGTTCCTCAGTCCAGCAAGATGGTACCACTGTTAGAAAGGCTATGTGGACCTCTGTCCGAAGAAAAAGTCTATGAGCTTAAGAAAAAAATATGTTTTGAGTGTGACTAAATGAAAATGCCCACCTGCCTTCTCACGATGGCTTGGTGGGCTGGAGTTATGATGAATGTTGAACTTTACCTATGATTATTTGTCTGGTCTGAAGGTATCACCGCTATGCTTCATGGCTTTGCCAAATCCCTTGAAAAGCCATGCGAAAAACAGAACTAAAAATATTGCTCCCATACTCTTGAATTTTAAATGATTGGTATTTTTACTTAACTGATAATGTTGTGATATTGCCCAAATCGGCTGCAGTCACCCCATATTCTCCTGGTTGCAGATGCTTGATGGCTATAAGATAAGAACTTGTTCCCCACTTTTTGACTTCATAGTCAACGGTGTTGAATGATGTTGTAGCCTTCATGCCGGATAGCACACCCACTTCAGCCAGTTGATATCTGCGTTCCTTCTTCTTGGCCTCGAATTGAAACACCCCAATTGCGTTCTTCGGGTCTTCATTATTGTCCTTGACTCTAATGACCAAGGTTACCTTTCCTTGGGTCACTTTATTAGGTGAGGCATTGCCTTTGACCTGCAAAAATGACTTACCCTTGTCAAGCAAGCTGCTGCCTGGTATGGGAATGTATCCAAAAGCTGTGGTTTTGGTCTTCATTTGGGCCACTTCTTTTTGTAGCACCACCAAAGAACTGTCCGCTTGGAGAATTGCCACTTGCCCATTGTACTCTGGCTCCTTCACGTTCTGTGCAGAAGCACTGCTGGAGATGATGAACATCATCATTGCTACCATTGTTTTCTTCATAATCTTTTTCATTTTTGTCTATTAATACTCTAATTCTATTATTTAATCATTAAAATGTCACTTAAAATCTTGTGCTGAGGAAATTATTTTTGTACTTTTGCATCCATTTTAGCAGCGATGGAAATTCCATTGCTTCTGGAAATATAATTCCTTTGGCAGCCCTCTGTTCTCACATGAGTTCGGAGGGCATTTCTTTAAAACCCATACTCAGCCTGAAGGGCCTTGTCCAAATCACACTGGTTGATGAGCTTGACAAAGTCTTTTCCTTTGGTATATCTATAACAGCCTTCAAGTTGATGTCTCTTCAGCAAAAGTTCAACAACTCTTACATCTTCGCTGTTCAAAGCGCCCAAGCAGCATCCCATTTTGACAAAACTGATGGCTTGAGCCTTGGAAATAGGAAATACATTGCCCTGCACCATCTGTACCATATAGGGTTTCCCCTTAGGATAGGCATTTGCGCTATGTGGCAAGATGCTCTCTTCCTTCCATATAATCTCCGTTGCTTTCATATTTTTCCACTCTAAATATCTGTACAAAGTTAATGGATTTCATCCGGGTATCCTCATTCTGCAGAATTAAAGCTCCAGTTTAACACTCTTGGAGGTTATATGCTGCATATATGCAAGAATAATCCTCTAAAGCGTATATCTATCCATTTTCAGTTTAGAAGTAAGTGAAAGGGAATGCAATCATCCACACACTCTCAAACTCCTCAAAAAAAGATTCTGGATTTCTGGTACATCAGCCCTTTTTATATGCTTCTTTTTCCAGTAAATCCGAACTTTTTTTTATGATATTCCGGCATGTCCGTTTACACCATAGCCTTTTTACGTGCTCTATCACAAGGCGGCTAATGCCTTAGAAAGCCAAGGAAGATGACATAAATCCTGCGGAATACCCAATCTTTGATTGTGGAAGGCTGCCGCAGGATTTCTGTTATCTAACTTACGGTGGTACTTGGCATCTAAGCTAGCTGCCTTACCTTTGCTACGTAAAAAGCTAAAGAGGTAAAGACTTGCTTTTAAAGAGCATAAAAAGGTGAGGATTGCCCACTGGAGAAAGAATGACAACTTAGATGTCATCTCAAAGTTTTTCTAATTGAAGCACTTTCTTCGGATTTCCACCAATATATCTAAATATTTCTACCCTTTGAGAGGTATATGCCATAAAGTGTAAAACATGAATACCTGATGCTTCATCGTTGATACATAATTCTATCCTTTCGTACTTACAGGCCAAAATGATATTTCCCCATCTATCGGCAAGACCTTCCTTGCTGCCATTTGAGACTACGGATAAGCTGCTAACCTTCCTATGAATTCTAAAGGGACAGACTTTCCTTATTGAATAACTGTCCTTAAACTTGTCATATAGGTATGGCTTAAAACCAAAAGATGACCAAAAAGCCAAGTCTTCAGAACTACATCCTAATTCGTATATGGTTTCGTCTTTGTGCTGTATTATTTTCTGCATAACTGTCTATCATTAGTTGTGAATCAAAGAGGTTTTGTTCGTGGCTCTTTATTAGATCCACTTTTCTTTTTCCATTTTGTGGGAGGAACAAGAGATTGTTCTTAAGCACTAGTACTTGAAAGTCGAACAAGTTGGCATGATGCTTATCCATGATTTTAGATAGGGTAATCCCATCCATCCAATGACTATTCTTGCTGTCCAGCATAGATAATACCTCATTTTCAAACCTGCTCATGTCCTTGTTTCGCCAGATTCCAAGAAGCCATTTGAGACTGATGCCTTTAATTAGGTCAAACATGACGCATCCGTAGCCATGTTTCTTGCAATATTCCATCAGACTATGCCATTTCTTTTGCACATCTTGCGTGGAGAACAACTTGTAAGACTGCAGCATGAGTATGACGATGCTCCCGTCTGCTAACTTCAGAAGATAATCTGGGGTAAATGTCAAGGTGAAGTCATCCTGATATATAATTTCCATTGGACACTCCACAAAGTTCTCTATCCAAACACATTCTTCTGAAAGCTGCAAGAATCTTTCTTGCTGTATATTATAGAACGGCACCATCCGTCCCACTTTCTTGGAATCGAATAAGCCGAACTCCATCCAATCCGTATCATTCTTTTTGTATACCGACGGATATAGATAGGTGATGTCGTATGACCACACTGAGCGAAATACTTCTCGCTCGTTTCTTGATAGGTGCTGGCATTTGCCAGGAAAGATGACAGACTCATATATTCTAAGCATGAGTTCTGCATTTCTGTTTCTGTTTGTCTTCATAACTCCAAAAATTTTCTTGGCTGCAAATTTAGGGCATTTCTATTTACGCACCAAATCCCATTAAAGTCCATTAACATTACCCTATACGGTAATAAAAACTTTCTGAAAGAAAGAAATAGATAAAGAAAATTATAATAAAAGAAAGAGAAAAGAAAGAAAAATAAGTCCAGTATTTTTACATATTTGCGTTAATTAACAACTCCAAAAGGATTTTACCAAATATGCGATAACTTTGAAGAAAAAGAATCCCGAAATCCCAAAGACGATACGGAATCAAAGATTTTGGTTTCAGTAAGAAGGAAATAGTATAACTGGGAATACCTGCAGGGAAAAAAACTGGGTGGGAATAGGCCAAGCAAGTATCAACAGTTTAAAAAGCCAGCGTGTTGTTCCTTCGTAAGTCGATAAAATCGGCCTGCGAAAGAACAACACCCTGGCTAACTGTTCATGCTTACTGGACTATGGTGTGGGCGAAGATTATAAGAAGAAAAGCCGACAGATTTATAAAGAAAAGACAGAATGCTTATAAAGAGAAAGACCAGGATATTATAATAAGGTGGAAGGGAGGGAAAATGAAGGTTGATGCTGTGAGCCAGTGCCCTTCTCGACGAATGGACATGCAGTAGTGTCAAACTGATTAAGTGGGAATCGCTTGCGTCCCACCTACTCAGTTTGTAAGATACCGCATGTCGTTTCGTGGGCACCTTCCGGCTGAGGGGCTTTGCACTTACGTCATGCTCTGCTGACATAACTGCAAAGTCTATCAGGTGGAACTCCAGTAGCATCCTTCATGGTGTGGGGCGAAGC
>OLIS01000823.1_pt1 | contig 24003 bp, 17 predicted proteins | sample 1601351 | NCBI WGS metagenome assembly OLIS01 (sample SAMEA2452122, study PRJEB22498) | human gut metagenome | biome: human feces; feature: human gut; material: feces | place: Australia | collected 2012
GCTGCCTTCTTTACTTTAGGTCTTCAGAGTCAAACGACTTTGGAGACCTTTTTTTCGTTTAGGAGGGTATGGCATCCTGCCAGGGGGTGCACTTGTCTCAAGTGCACCAACCAAGCAGTGCACCAACCGAGCAATAAGTGGCACCAATCGAAGTTTTGTTGGTGCAGCAGAGACTGCTGCACCCCCTGAAGTATGCCTTATTGCTTTATTGGTGCAGCAGAGACTGCTGCACCCCCTAATCCTGGTAGATAACTTCAAATCCTGACAGATGAAATTGTTATCTGTCAGCCATTAACCTTTTGTAACATAGTACATTACACGCAGACTGACAGATATGATAGATAAAAACACATGTTTTTATGTTACAGCAATATTTTTTGTCTATTGATAATTGGCAATAAAATTGATATAAAAACGATGTAAACACAAATGGATTATCAATTTATTTTGTACATTTGCATACCACTCGAATAATCATTTAAAACTTAATAATTATGTTGAACAAGAAAATCGAAGAGGCTCTCAATGCCCAAATCAACGCCGAGCTTTGGTCGGCTTATCTCTATCTTTCAATGGCTGCTTATGCTCACGCTAACGGCAATCCGGGAATGGGCAATTGGTTTGAGGTACAGTTTCAGGAGGAGCAGGATCATGCCAAGATCATGTTCAATTACATCATACAGCGTGGCGGACGTGTTGAGCTGAAGCCTATCGACGCTGTGCCTACAACTTGGGAGTCGCCGCTCGCCGTGTTCGAGGCTACACTTGCTCATGAGCAGAAGGTGACATCGCTCATCAACAATCTCTTCGCTCTCACAACAAGCGAGAACGACTACGCTACGCAGAGCATGCTCAAGTGGTTCATCGATGAGCAGGTGGAGGAAGAGGAGAACGCACAGAACATCATCGACAACCTCAAGATGATTCAGGGCAACGGCTATGGTCTGTATATGCTCGACAAGGAGTTGAGCGCACGCAAATACACTCAGGCTTCACCGCTTGCAACAAAGGCTTAATCTTCTTGGGAGGGTATGGCATCCTTGTCATACCCACGTAGCCTTCATGTTTATTATCTTGCTTGCGTAGCTGCGTGGGTATAGCAGGGATGCTATACCCTCCTATAATTATCCATCCGCTTATATTTTGTAGTTCGATCCTGGTAGATGAATTTATAAACTGACAGATATGATAGATAAAAACACGTGTTTTTCTATTTATTGTTTCTCATTATAATACGTAACTTTGTTTCCTAAAAAATCGTAAAGTTAAACCAAATTATCAAGTCTTTATAGACTAAGCAATGTCTTGTTTACCATGATAACAATCTACGATAGTAGAAATTATCAAGTCCTTATAGACAAAGGTGCGAACATTATTGAAGCCGTCGGATCTACGATAGTAGAAATTATCAAGTCCTTATAGACAAGAATAAGGAGAAATACTTTTATCTATCATCTACGATAGTAGAAATTATCAAGTCCTTATAGACTGGGAGAACATCAGCGACGACATGTGGCATCTACGATAGTAGAAATTATCAAGTCCGTATAGACGACGGGCAATATTGTAACTTTAAGGCAAATCTACGATAGTAGAAATTATCAAGTCCGTATAGACATACAAATATTCTTCAAACTGGACCAGCTCATCTACGATAGTAGAAATTATCAAGTCCGTATAGACTTCTGAAGCTCGTAACGCACCTTCGACTATCTACGATAGTAGAAATTATCAAGTCCGTATAGACGTAGCCGCGAGTTGCTGACAAGTACTCATCTACGATAGTAGAAATTATCAAGTCCGTATAGACGTTCGTTCTGAGTAAATGTGGTTGCTTAATCTACGATAGTAGAAATTATCAAGTCCGTATAGACCTTGACGCAAATTCAAGCCCTGTGTCGATCTACGATAGTAGAAATTATCAAGTCCGTATAGACGTATTTATCTACACTAATACGAGGTACTATCTACGATAGTAGAAATTATCAAGTCCGTATAGACGTCGATTGTTTTCTTATGTGGATGGCTATATCTACGATAGTAGAAATTATCAAGTCCGTATAGACAAGCATCGGGTTGTACGCTTGACGGTATTAATCTACGATAGTAGAAATTATCAAGTCCGTATAGACAGCGATGAACAACAAAGACGGTTTTACTGATCTACGATAGTAGAAATTATCAAGTCCGTATAGACCAAACTGTTTTCCACCAAAAACAATAACAAATCTACGATAGTAGAAATTATCAAGTCCGTATAGACCTGTTTTTCGTCGGGAATATCGTCTTCAAATCTACGATAGTAGAAATTATCAAGTCCGTATAGACCACCCGGTATGGCGTGTAGAGTTCAGCTTATCTACGATAGTAGAAATTATCAAGTCCGTATAGACCCGGACAAAGCAAAATCCATGTTACTCGCAATCTACGATAGTAGAAATTATCAAGTCCGTATAGACAGTATTACAAAAAGGTTCGACATTAACAAATCTACGATAGTAGAAATTATCAAGTCCGTATAGACACTTATATCTACCATGACGGTACTTTATCTAATCTACGATAGTAGAAATTATCAAGTCCGTATAGACCAGGTTTCTTCAAACTTGATATAAGGAAATCTACGATAGTAGAAATTATCAAGTCCGTATAGACTCTGTTCTAAGAAGAGAGAAAGAATACCATTATCTACGATAGTAGAAATTATCAAGTCCGTATAGACCGTGTTACTTGGTCAAATACCTATGAGTATCTACGATAGTAGAAATTATCAAGTCCGTATAGACTGAAATAACCGAACGTGTCCGACTTACAATATCTACGATAGTAGAAATTATCAAGTCCGTATAGACAGAGCCAACAACATCAAGAGGCTTATAAGATCTACGATAGTAGAAATTATCAAGTCCGTATAGACATATTAAGTAGGAACACAATGCACAAACGAATCTACGATAGTAGAAATTATCAAGTCCGTATAGACATTGATATTGACGATGTATTCAGTACTTCAATCTACGATAGTAGAAATTATCAAGTCCGTATAGACCGGCTTTGAATGAGGGTAAAGTGCCGTATCTTATCTACGATAGTAGAAATTATCAAGTCCGTATAGACTGTAAGATATGGATATGATAGCAATAAACATCTACGATAGTAGAAATTATCAAGTCCGTATAGACAAACGTATAACAGCAGACGATTTTTAATAATCTACGATAGTAGAAATTATCAAGTCCGTATAGACGGTAGCTAATTACGTTGCAGATTTAAGCAAATCTACGATAGTAGAAATTATCAAGTCCGTATAGACACCTACGACCACATGTCGGATATTACAAAATCTACGATAGTAGAAATTATCAAGTCCGTATAGACCGGCTGGCAGTTACATAGAACTATCGGATCTACGATAGTAGAAATTATCAAGTCCGTATAGACTAGATTATGCCTTGAGGTTTCCGAGTGGTAATCTACGATAGTAGAAATTATCAAGTCCGTATAGACGCAGCTCCACCTCCTGGCTCTCATTAAAATCTACGATAGTAGAAATTATCAAGTCCGTATAGACCAGAGTAATTTTATATAAAAATGATACCGATCTACGATAGTAGAAATTATCAAGTCCGTATAGACTATGAATAGAGCGTTTTATGCTAAATTCGATCTACGATAGTAGAAATTATCAAGTCCGTATAGACCACAATTTATGCGTCATTAATTTGGTGGTTAATCTACGATAGTAGAAATTATCAAGTCCGTATAGACTCTTATTGTTTACAAATTTACATAAAAATCAGTATATAAAGGCTTTTGATGAATATTTTTTTTAGATATTTATCCCCCATCCAGAATGGAATATTGTGTAGAGATTTAGGAAATTATTAGTAATCAGTTTATTATGTATATATGATAAAAAATATAAAGACTTATGTTTGTTATTTAAAAGTATACTACATCTTGGTCTCTATGAATAGCATTACCATATTTAGTTAGTTTTTCTGCTTCAATGTCAAAAAGTATTACGCTATCATCAGCAGTGAAATGTTTTGCATAAGCTTCAATCTTAGACATAAGATTATTAATAATTCTCTTTGTATTCCTTACTTCATACACAGAGAATTGAAGCCGAATGGCACCATTACTTTTAAGCATTTTTGAAAAGTTCGTGCGCATTTTGTCGTCAGAAATATCATAACTTATAATTATCATTTAAACTCGAAAATAGGATACTCTTGTGTTGATTTACAACCCATGAAACATCTATAATATTGTTGTGTATATTTAAAAACGTCACTCTTTCTCTCGATTAAAGCATCGTAGAAAACACGATAATAATCGGAGCATTTTTCATATTTCAAACGATATTCTTGCTTAATCAGAGTGAAATCTTTCTCTGAAAACTGCTTCCTATTAAATGCCAAGAGCGTTGTATGGTCAATAATACATCTAAATGGTTCTATCAAGTCACAAACTAATGATTTTCTTTTAAACCATAGGCGATGATAAACCCCAACATACAGGTCAAAGCCAAACATACGAAGGAAAGATTCCATGTAGTTAAATAAAATAGTATAGCCAATATCAAGCGTTACGTTCAGTATGTCGCTCTTCATTCTTGGATGTCTGCCGTTCCAATTGTGTTGTTGAAAATATGCAGCAAAGAAAGATTTAGCTACAGTTCCCTCTATTCCCATTAGATGATTGTATTCTGTTATGTCGGGGATGGTATTGAGTGCAGCATCACATTGGCTTATTGCTTCTTTAGTAGCCTCATCTTTTTTTCTTGTTTTTTGTAGATTAATCTTTTGATTAAGTATTTTGTTATAAACAAGAGCTTTTCCTATAGTTATATCATTGGGTGCAAAATCAAATTGATGTTTGCGAAGCAAGTAATTGGCTTCAGCAGAATTAGCCCAAAAGAAAACGGGACGTAAGTTTGGTTTCATAACAACGATTGCAACTCCATACTTTTTGCATTTGTCTATCAGTGGAGTTGTAACGGTTATGTGTCCGATAATGAAAAGAGCTAATAACTTTTGGAAAGGGAACTTTGTTAAGGTCTTTTTTTTATCACCTTCAATTTCCTCCAACATAAGTTCTCCACTATTCACTCTAAGACTACGGTCATGCTGTATGCAGTTAACCACAAATATAGATCTCATTTCGATGTCTTTATGTGTAAACATTGTCTGTATTGGTTTTATCGCAAAGATTGCAATAAATGCAATGGATGCATTTGTTTGGATTTATTTGTATTGTAGAGGAAGCGGGAGCATAACGTTTCAACTGCTCAATAAATCCTATTAGTTCTTGTTTTCCAAGTTCTCCTGGCAAGTCAATAGGAAACATTTTGTTAGTTGATATTTCATAGAAAGCAAGTTGTTCAACTTCATATCCCATTTCTTTCAAGCAGAAGTATTGTCCCCATAACTGGTAAATCTGACCACGAAAGATTCGCTTAAGATTGTTCTTACGTTCGATCAACAGATGTTTGTCTTGTTTGTAGACATCTATTTTGCCAGATATTCCCAATTCGTCACAATAAACGGGGAGCGACATTATATCGCTCCTCCGTGTGGAACTTTTCTTTTCATCAACCCCCTGGTGAGCAATGGTGCCTTTAATCTGTGGAGTGGCTTTATATAAGTCTTCATCCGACTCCATATACACGCTATGCAAGTATATGGAGTACGGACAAAAGATAAAGTCATTCAGCATAGAAAGCGGAATGTAATCATTCATTTTTATATGGTTTTTGTTGTGCAAAGTTGAGCCAAGCCTTGTTGGAAATGTCGTACTTGAAATTGGCTAAATCCTTTGTTTCTTTTATTTGCCTAATAAGCATCAATCCCTTTCTGGCAATATTATAAGCGCCATTAGCATCCGCGTTTTTAGGAAGTGTGTCACCACAAGAACGACTATCATAGAACACTCCGTTTTCATCGGCAACTGGTGAAACCAAATAGTCTGTTTCTGTTCCCGTGATGCTGTTACGCATTTGCAAAGTCAGTTTTAACATATGAAGCAATCCTGTAAAGAAAGCCTTGTCGGTTTGTGAGCAAATTTCTTCCTTGAGATTTCCACATATATTAATATGGTAATAATTAAACAATGATTTCATCTCTCTTGTCAAGTCAACCTCCTGATTATCCCATTGCGAGTTCTTTTCCGTATTTCTGAAAGTACAGATACGATTGCCTTGAGTACAAAGTATCCACTTGGTTCGTGTACCTTCTGCCTTAGTGCCAAACTTGTCATAGTCGAGATTAAACTCAAACCAATCCTTATTCGCATTATAGCGAATAACGTCGAACTTTGAGAAGAAAGCTTTTGCTTTTTCTGTATTCTGACGAGTGTCCAATAAGTTTACAAATCCAGTAACGGGGTCTATCTTTGATGTGTTCCATGCAGGAATGTAGAACAAAAATCCGCTTTGCTTTCCTAACTTTTGAAAACTATCAAACTTACTCGTTAATTGATAAGCATTCAACAGACCACCCGACTGTACAGCATCTGCCTTCTTGTCAACAAGATAGTTAAGCTTGTCTATCAGCATTTTCTCAAACTTCTGATAAACTTGCTTTTCCACCTTTTGACGACCACGCATGAAGCCCTTATTCAAGTCTTCCAATACAACTACAGCATGGTATTTCACCATTAGTTGTGTAATCTTATGGACAACCTGTGACAAGTAACCTTCTTTAAGTTCCTTAATGTTCTCTATGGTTTGCCAACTTTGACGAGCCGTGAGACGTTCCTCTTCACGTGTATCCAATAAATCGTGGTAATTGGTACGGTATGTATTACCATTATATTCATTCACGATTTCGTTGAGAGTGAATTGCTCCTTGATGTTGCCTTGCATATCAATAACAACAAGGTAAAGCAAATGACGCTCGCCACGGTCAATGCCTATTATATGCGTATCATCTGCTTGTTGCAGATATTCCCTTACTTGTTGGTTGATGTTCTCTGAACCAACGCTCTTGAAGTTCATAGTGATTGGCACATGAAACAAGAACTTATCAACCGTGTAACGACGATCCTTTATGAGGTCGTATTCAAACACACTCTCCTTCTTCTTGTTATCCTTGTTCTTATTTTGAATAGGATGGTTCGCTGGGTGGGTAGGATGGGTATTGTTGATACTCTTCTTGCGATAGAACATTTCTGCCTGTCCATTAAGTTTGTAAACAACATCAGCAAGATTGCGCTCATCAAACAATGCTTTCCAATATAGGGTATGCATATTAGGAGTACCTTTGCTAAAGTCGGAAAAATCCTTGTTGTAAATCTGGAACAGATACATCTTTCCCTCATCTACAAGTTTGTCGATAAATGAGACTGATACGTTCGTAAACGACAATTTATAACCTTGTTGTTCTACTTCACGATAGAATCCACTAAGGTCTTCATACGTTGATGTATCTGAGAAGTTAAAACCAAACTTACTCCAATCCTCATGCTTATCAATTGACTGTTTAAAATAATCAATCAAATTATGGCAATCATTTATATTGAAGTTCTTACCTTTTTTATGTGTGCCATTATTATAGTTTTCAACAATCAGTTTGCTTGGTTTGAAATCATTGATTCTTGATTTTGCAAAGAATACTTTAGGCAACATTTTATTGGCACCTGGCAAAAGTTTGTACACCATCTTTTCATAGCATTCTCCATCAGAAAGCATAGTCTTGCCTAACAGTTTTTTGGAGTCCTTGTCCATTATAGCAAGATAGTACATACCATTACGGCGCAAGATGATGGTTGCATAGTCTTTCTCCTTGTTTGCATCCCAGCCACCAAGCAATTGAGGATTCTCAAAGTTAAGCTTTATCTTCTTCTCGGAATATGGTTTACGAGTCATGTAATTACGTACCATATTATACAGTGGTGTAACTGTATCAAGTTCTGTCCACAAAGAAGCCAATTCGCCATAGAACCGTTCGTCCTTATCGCTTTCGTCCCCCTTTCCCAACAATGGTTTGACAAAATGCTGCAAAGACTTGATAGCATCCAATAAAGCTTTGACTTTGGCTACATTCGTTTTGTCCTGTGCCAAGTTTTTATTTTCAGGATACGGGGTTTCTAACAAGTTAGAAATGTCAGTATAAGCGTTCTGAATAAGAGCAAACAGATTCTCGCGCTGCATAGCTGGAGTGTTTACCGCACCAAGTGTGGCAAAATATCCGTCTACAGCGTGTAGATTGTTGTCGTCCATTTCATTCAGGCAGTCGTTGATATACTGTATGCTAAAACTATCAGCCTTTTTAAATATGTCTGAAATTCTCTTCTCATAATCTTCTTCCGATTCTTTACGCTTTCTGGCAGGTGCCACATTCTTGATGTTCTGCATAATAGCATTTTGAATAACGCTCCAATTTCCGAACATCTTCTGTGAGATATCAGTTAATTGCAAGTCGTTGCGTACGAATATACCATCAAGATTATAATCATCCAATGAGCATAGCAATGACTTTAGGACCTTGTCGCCAAGTACATTTTCGGACAGTCTTTTATAACAGTCATCGATAGCATTCAATACTTCCTGGTCACTATTAAACTCTTCTGGCAACCAAGATATAGCATTTCTATCGCTAAGAATCTGCTTAAACAGAGCCTTGAGTTTAGGTAGTTTTTCATCCTTATGCTGCTGATTATACAAATTGATGTATTCATTAATACCTTTTATCTTGACATCATGTTCCTCATCGGTCTTTCCACCTATTATGGCATTATATACATCTATTTGCTTTTGGGTAAGAAGCATATTGTAATAGTCGAGCTGGAACATTTCTTGAATACTCTCCACATTTAAGTATTCAGCAAAATTTGAATACAACTCTTCCATGTTAGCTTGAATCTCTGGCTTTGCTATCGCTTTTTTGAAAGCTTCCATATTGTCAATGAACTTTGGAAGGTTTTCGTTTACAAGTCGATAAGCAATACCTGTTGATTTCTCTTCCGATGTGTACATATTTTTACGGTTATCAAAGAAACCAACAAAATATGTAGTAAAACCCCAGAATTCTTTCACAAGTTCCTTTGCTTCGTCTTGCGACATAGAATCAAGTTGGCTTGGTTCTGCAGTATTGATAAATTGAATCAAATCAGAATCAATTATCTTATTCTTTTCATCTTTATCTTTATAGGACTCAATGAGTTTATTGCCAAACAAATTAGCATAAGCATTGTCATCAGTAAGTTTCTTCGCTATTACAGAGCGAAGATTTTCCTGAATCTCCTTGAATGTTTTGCTAACGTTTTCGTCATTTGATTTTGACATGTAGCTTTCATAATATTCTTCCAATGAGTCTTTTTTGCCTTTATTTTCAATTGTCAAGCAACCATCATTTAATACTCTATCGATAAAAACCTTATGGTATTCATCAATCAATTTCTTTACTTTCACATAGCTTTGTGCTCTGTGTTCATCTTCTTCCAATAAACCGCTCTCAATGATATTTTTCAAAGTTGAACCAACAGGTTTCGCTTCAAAGCGCAATGTCTTTGAAAGAGAATAAAGTTTTTTAAAATCATCAAATTTCATAGCTTAATATGTTTTATTTATACTGTTTATTTGTTGCTTTTGGTAGATTTACTTATTCTTGCTTCTATTCTCTTCTCCCTTCCGATAGTTTCAGGGTAACTATAAATCCCCCAACCTTCTTCTTGGCTATTCTTATTTATCCGCTCGTCATACCACCAATTGTAATGCTCACGAGATATCATACGTATATCCCATGCGGCGTGTACTTGTGCTGCAATTGAGACACCATATAGTTCTTTTAGGTCAATCATTTCTTCGAGAGTGAGTTGCTCACGATGTTCGCCTCCCATTTCTTCGATAAATGTCTGTTTGGGGAAGAGAAAGAAATTGGCGAATTTGTTGCACATCTTTTCAACGTTGCAGTCGTCGGAGAAATGCAGCAGGATATGGGCAAGTTCATGGCAAGCCGTAAATCGAAGTCGTTCGATAGTCGTTTTTTGTGGACGCATATCGACAACTATCAGTGGATGGGTTTCGTCGGCAAACGTGCTAAGTCCCCAAATTTCATCAGGCAGTTCAGCTGAAAGAATCTTAACACCCTTTCTCTCCATGAGTCTTAACACAGCAGGCAAAGGACCACTACCACACTTCCAAGCCTCACGCAAATGATCGGCAGCAAGGATTATATCGTCAAGAGTAGAAACAGTTATGTCGGCCAGTGGGTTAGAGAAACCAGACTTCAATCCAATCTTCTTCTCCATGAGCAGATAGCGTTCTTCCCAATAACTCAACATTGCTTCAAGCTGCTGCAAATCCTCCTCTGACAGCATGTTATCTCCAGTAGAACGAAGCATTGGCATATCTATTTTTGTTGATTTGCCATAGAAAAAAGATTCGTTTACACCAAGTGTTTCAGCAAGTGCCTTTACCATGTCTGGTTTAGGTTGCATTACACCTCGTTCATAATTATAAATGCTTTGACGAGTGACACGAACATTGGCAGCCTTAGTCAATTGGTCAAGACTATAGCCACACATTTTTCGTGCTTCTCGCAGCCGTATTGGAATAAAAGATATTTTCATTAGTTTTTTGTTTACAAAGATATATAAAATATCGTATTATGTAAATAAAACAAGCGTGATTAACATATATTTAATCATGTGATTCGTTTTGTGTTGTCTTCGGTTTGCACTATCTTTGCAGAAAGAAAAATAATATTATGGAGAAACAAACAAGATATAGCGAACTACTCTCTCAGATTGAAGTGTTCGCCAATGCGGATGATAATGCAATAAGTGTGCTGGCGAATTGTGCAGCTGTGATGAAGATGTTGTTCCCGAAGGAATACTTCTGGGTCGGCTTCTATATAGTGGAAGGCGATGAACTGATACTCGGTCCGTTTCAGGGCACACCGGCATGTACACGTATCAAGTTCGGGCGCGGTGTCTGTGGCACGGCATGGAAGGAGCAGCGCACACTTGTTGTTGAGGATGTCGAGAAATTCCCTGGTCATATAGCCTGCTCGTCGCTCTCCCGATCGGAGATTGTCGTTCCGTTGAAGCACAATGGAGTGGTGGTTGGCGAAATAGACATTGACAGCACCGAATTGGCAACATTCGACGACGTGGACAGACAGTTTCTTGAGCATGCGGCAGAGGTGATTGCGCCTTATATGGCGAAACTCGCCATACCTTTATGAATCTATAGTGTGCGTGGGTATGGCAAGAATGCCATACCCTCCTATAATGCTGCATAAGTATGGCGAGACAGTTCTGTTTTATATAGATCTTAGGGTTTAAAAGCAGAAAAATGTAAGTTTGTAGTTAAAAAGTTGCGTGATTGTTTGGTGGTTTCAAAACTAATACGTACCTTTGCAACCGCTTACAGAGCAATACGGGTAAGTCTTGCACGGCCAGCTCCCTTCGAACCCTCCAGGACGGGAACGTAGCAAAGGTAGTTGGTTGTAGCGGCGCGATGTAAGTAGCTTGCCCACCCGCCTCTTTAGCTCAGTTGGCCAGAGCACGTGATTTGTAATCTCGGGGTCGTTGGTTCGAATCCGACAAGAGGCTCAAAATGATGACGAGACAAGACTTTAAGTTTTGTCTCGTTTTTTTGTATTTGCATATTTGAGATGTTACACGATTTCGCCTCGGATGCAATGTGATGGTAAAACATGATGCGGTGGAGCTTGTCACTTCTGCTGCGTTTAAAAAAGAAATAATTATGGAAAAGATTGACATTACGACACTCAACGATAATGTGTTCACTACTATTGGTAAGGAGTGGATGCTTGTTGCTGCAGGCAACGAAGAGAAGTTCAATATGATGACAGCCTCTTGGGGCTGTCTTGGCTGGTTGTGGAACCGCCCAGTGGCTATTGTGTACATCCGTCCGGAGCGTTACACCCACGAGCTCATTGAGGCTAACGACACGATGAACCTTGTTTTCCTCGGCAACTCGGAGGAGGCACGCAAGGCGTATGCGTTCTGCGGTGCTAAGTCGGGCAGAGACTTCGATAAGGCGAAGGAGGCCCATCTCACACCCGTTGCAACCGAGAACGGCTGTGTAACATTCGACGAAGCACGCCTCACGCTCACCTGTCGCAAGCTGTACAAGACGCAGATTCGTCCGGAGGAGATGCTCGACAAGTCGATAGAGCAGTGGTACGGCGAGAAGGGCGGCTTGCACGACGTGTATGTGGTGGAGATTCTTGACGCATATAAGAAGTAAATCAGATGACAGAGAAAATAGATAAGTATAAGGTTCAGGCAGCTTTGGTGCGCTCGTTCTTCGATGCCTTCTCGCATGGCGTGATAGAGAGTCAGGTGGAAGACCGGAAGGAGAAGACGACACCGCAGTCGGTTAAGAAGCTGATGTTGGAGCACTACGAGCACATCGCGCCCGCTTTCTTCGACACCATGTTCTTCCCGTTGGCAGCCATGAACTACAAGTACGAGGACATTGCGGCACTGGCTCGCGAAGCGCAGCAGCGTGGCGACGACATGATGGCACTTGTGCGCACGGCGTGTGGCAACGAGGCGTACTATAACGCTATGGTTGAGGAATACAAACGCAACTTCTCGATGCTGCTTGCAGGCAAATATCTCTCAAATGCCGACCATCTTGAGGGTTATGTGCGCAAGGCGAAGGAGGAGACGGAAGCATCGGTAGACTCCGACCGTGCTATCGAACTGACCGTGCGTGTCGTGATGTTCGCATACGTTCGCGGTCTGCGTCAGACGGGGGAGGATGCACGTTTTGATCGGTCGGCGCACTTGAGACAAGTGCACCCCCTACGTGGGGCTACGCTCTTCCGTTTGATGCTCGATGCGATGAACATCCTGCTGCTCGATAAGGCTGTGGATTTTGCCGACGCAGAGGCAGCCGACCTTGCTTCGCTCTTTTTGAAGGTTTGTCAGACGCAGCATAACTTCACGGTTATGACTGACGAGATGGATCGTACATACTCTGAATTAATGAAGGAATAATAACATATACTATGACACAGATTCCGGTTTTGCTGCTCACAGGTTATCTGGGCAGCGGTAAGACAACATTATTAAATCGCATTCTTTCCAACGAGAAAGGAATTAAGTTTGCCGTTATCGTGAACGATATCGGCGAGGTGAACATCGATGCCGACCTTATTCAGCAGGGTGGAGTAGTGAACAAGCAGGACGACAGTTTGGTGGCTCTGCAGAACGGCTGTATCTGCTGCACGCTGAAGATGGATCTCATCGACCAGTTGCGCGACATTGTGAATATGAAACGCTTCGACTATATCGTCATCGAAGCGAGTGGCATCTGCGAACCAGCACCAATCGCACAGACAATCAGTTCGATGGCGACACTCGGTCCGCAGTACATCACCAACGGCATTCCGCGTCTTGACAGCATCGTGACCGTGGTGGACGCGCTGCGCATGAGAGACGAGTTCAACAACGGTGACGCTCTGACACGTGACGGACTCGAAGACGAAGACCTCGAAAACCTCGTAATACAGCAGATAGAGTTCTGCAACACGATACTTCTCAACAAGGCTGCGGAGGTGAGTGCTGAGGATTTGCGCAAGCTCACCGAGATAATCCGCGCCATTCAGCCTAAGGCAGAAATCATACCATGCAACTACGGCGACGTAGACTTGGAGCGTCTGCTCAACACCGGTCGTTTCAACTTCAACGAGGTGGCTACATCGGCTGCATGGATCAACGAGATTGAGAACCATCACGGCGATGAGGAGGATGATGACGATGATGAGGAGCATGAGCACCATCATCATCACGACCATGAAGATGAAGAGCACGAGCATCATCATCACGACCACGACTGCCATGGCGGTTGCGGACATCACCACCATCACCACGACCATGAAGGCGGCGAAGTGGAGGAGTACGGCATTGGCACGTTCGTATATTATCGCAGAAAGCCGTTCGACATGAACTTCTTCGACAACTTCGTGGCACGTCTGTTCCCGAAGAACGTGATTCGCTGCAAGGGATTGTGCTGGTTCAAGGAAGAACCCGACATGTGCTATCTCTTTGAGCAGGCAGGCAAGCAGATGGAGCTGAAAAACGCCGGACAGTGGTACGCTACAATGCCGAAGGACGAACTGCAGCAGATGCTCGAACGCGAAGAAGGACTGCGCAGAGACTGGGACGAGAAGTATGGCGACCGTATGCAGAAACTCGTGTTTATCGGTCAGAAACTTGACAAGAAGGCAATAAAAGAACAGCTCGACATGTGCCTTACGGATGTAGAGCTGTAAAAAGACTTACGGAATTATAACATAAAGCAAGAGGGTATGGCGGAATAGCCATACCCTCTTTATTTTTTAGGCTGCGTGGGTATGGCAGGGATGCCATACCCTCCTATATTAGAGATGCTTCATGATGTCGAGCAGGTGATCCCAAACCATCTGAACGGTCGGGATGTGCAGACGCTCGTCAGGAGTATGCACGTCGCGCAGAGTAGGACCGAACGAAACCATGTCGAGGTTCGGGTAGCGCTCAGAGAACAGACCGCACTCCAAGCCAGCGTGGATGCCCTTAACGATAGGCTCCTTGCCGAAGAGTTTCTTGTACGACTCGACAGCCACCTTCGTGAGCTTGCTGTTCGGGTTCATCTTCCAAGCCGGATAGCCGTCGCTCATCTTCACCTCAGCGCCAGCCAATTCGAAGGCTGCCTTCACGGTGTTGGTCTCATTCTCGAGGTTGCTCATCACGTTAGAACGCTGTGAGGCAACTATGTTTATTTCGTTCTCAGCAGTCTGCACGCTTGCTACGTTGTTGGATGTCTCAACCATGTATGCGAGTGCTTCGTCCTGGCACATAGCGAACACGCCGTTGTCAACAGCCTGCATGCAGAGGATGAAGCGGCGGCTTGCATCCTTCGGCAGTACGCTCTCAGCGTCGGTGCTACCGAGGTTGAACTCCATAACCGGCTCGGTTACGTGGAACTCCTCTTCGATGTTAGCTGTGAACACGTTCCAGTCGGCACGTACTGTCTCCTTCTCGCTTGCCGGAACTGAGAACACGATGCTACCGTCGCGTGGGATAGCGTTGTGCAGTTTGCCCGAGTTGAACTGAGCGAGGCGAAGATCCATCTTCTCCTGCTCCTTGTAGAGGAAACGAGCGAGAATCTTGATGGCGTTAGCGCGTTTCTTGTTGATGTCGTCGCCAGAGTGTCCGCCCTTCAGTCCCTTTACAGAAGCTGTGAGGAAGAACATACCCTCCGGAGCAGCCTCACGCTCGAATGTGAAGCGAGCCGATGTTGTCTTGCCGCCAGCGCAAGAGATAAAAATCTGTCCTTCGTCCTCAGAGTCGAGGTTGATGAGCATATCGCCCTTCATGAAACCTGCCTTCATGCCCATGGCACCGGTGAGGCTTGTCTCCTCGTCGCGTGTGAATACGCACTCCAGCGGTCCGTGCTCGATGTCGTCGCTGTCGAGGATAGCCAGTTCGATAGCGCAACCGATGCCGTCGTCAGCACCGAGTGTTGTGCCCTTAGCGTTGAGCCATTCGCCGTCGACGTAAGTCTGGATGGGGTCGGTGAAGAAGTTGAAGTCTACGTCTACGAGTTTATCGCAAACCATGTCCATATGACTCTGCAGGATGAGTGTAGGCGCGTTCTCGTGACCCTTTGTGGCCGGCTTGCGGATTACTACGTTGCCCGTCTCGTCGGTCTCGGTCTCGAAGCCGTGGCTCTTGCCGAACTCCTGAAGATACTCTATCATGCGCTCCTCGTGCTTTGAAGGGCGCGGAATCTCGTTGATTTTAGCAAACTGCTCGAACACGCGAGCAGGTTTTAATTCGCAATTGCTCATTTTCCTTAAATTTTTTATGATGATGTTATAATAATCTGAATTTTCGATAAATTATTTTGCCATGCCACCGAATTGCCGTACCTTTGTAGCGATATGTAATGGTGGGGCTATCTTTTGCAAAGATAATGTAAAAGGAAGACACCACAAAATATCTTCACTTATTTTAAATGTAGGTAGACATCTATTTTAGTCAAAACAGATACAAATATGATAAAACTAATGCTTATCAGCCTCGCTGTAGTGGCAGTGGCCTTCGCATTGTTGTCGATAAAGGTTCTGCTGAAGCGCAACGGCAAGTTCTCTTCGCAACACGTACACGACAACCCGGGCTTGCGCAAGCAGGGCATTCACTGCGTGATGGATCAGGATCGCGAGGCTCGCGAACGCAATGGTGCCTACTAAATCAGCTTGTAATATATAATGTATATACGACAGGCGTATAAAACGATAAAATTAAAAACAGAATAAAGATGAACAAGAAAAACATTTTCGGCGCACTTGCACTCGCAACTGTTGCCGCTTTCGCAATGACTTCTTGCGACAAGTCGAAGTGTCAGGTTGACGAGAAGAAGGTAGAAGGCAAGCAGGCTGTGCCTTCAGACGTTAAGATTGCGTATGTAGAGGTAGACAGCATCATGTCGCAGTACAAGTTCTGCAAGGACTACTCGCTCATTCTGCAGAAGAAGGGTCAGAACATCCAGAACACACTCGCGCAGAAGCAGCGTGCTCTCGAACAGGCTTACATGAACTTCCAGCAGAAGATACAGCAGAACGCCTACACACGCGAGCAGGCTGAGCAGATACAGATGTCGCTGCAGAAGCAGAATAGCGACCTTCAGGCTCTTAACCAGCGCTTGAGTGGTGAGTTCCAGGTGGAGACAGAGAACTACAACAACGCCCTGCGCGACTCTATCCAGCACTTCCTTGCTGTTTACAACAAGGATAAGAAGTTTGGCTTGATTCTGAGCAAGGCAGGCGACAACCTCCTCTATGCCGACAAGGCTTACGACATCACCAACGAGGTTATCGCTGGATTGAACAAGGCTTACAAGCCGGCTGCTCCTGCAAAGGAGGTGAAGGCAGAGGCAAAGAAAAAGTAATAGTACAGACGAATACATAGTTTAATGGGAGGTGCTGTTCTTTCCGCTCAGCTTTGGTGCTCGACGGAACAAGAACAGCACCTCCTTTTTGTGTTCGCACACCACTGCTATACTGATGACAAATTCATGGTGTGAGTCTCCGTTTTACAACAAAATGACAAAATAACTACAAAAAAACGTGTCAAATATTTCTTTGTATAAAAATATTTATTACATTTGCAATCGTATAACATACGTTTAGTATAGTTAATACATCTTTAGTTAGTGACGAAAGTATGTAAACATAAATATATTAACTTTTAAAATTTGTAGTTATGAGAAAGACGTTACTAAACACAATGGGGCTTCTTCTTGCGTTGTTTGGCGCAACGAATGCTTCTGCCCAGAGCACAGTAGAACTGCCTTACTCTATCACCTTCGATTCTACCAACGATGTTTGGACCGTGCTTGATGCCAGTCCGTCACCTGGTACCTCATGGGTATTCAATAACGATTGGGGCAACGACGGTTTCTGCATCGGCAACGCGTGGACAGCTACACCGAGCTACTGCATTAGGACCGATTCGGGTGAACCTAACGACTACTATGTTTCTCCGTCATTCAGTTTGAAGGCAGGCAAGACGTACACCGTGAAGACAAGCTCGGGCACAATGTATAGCACTCCCGCAACACTCTCTGTAGAGTACACGACGACTCCTACTAACGCAGCTTCGTTCACAAAGCTGAGCGACATCAGTATGCCGTCTTCTGGTGCGCAGTACGACAATTCGTACGACCTTACTGTTCCTGAGGACGGACTCTATAACTTTGCGTTCCACGCCACAAACACTTCTGCTGGCGACAAGAGCAACTGGGTATATCTCTACGCTCTCGGCTTCAGCATCGAGGAGAAAGTAGGTGGCGAAACTCCTGACCCGGGTACAGATCCCGACCAGCCCGACCCACCAGCTGTAGACCAGGATGGTACACTGCCTTACGATATGACATTCGATTCGGCTGAGAAGTTCGCCACATGGACAACGATGGACAATAGCGATACTCCGGGCGTAACATGGGCTTACACCGCATCCGACTTTGCTGGCAAACCAGCTGCTCACATGGGCCCTGACGCTACGTCAGGAACTTGCGACTGGCTCGTCTCTCCGAAGTTCGAGCTGAAGGAAGGCAAGTCGTACACCATCACCATGGATGCTGCTTCGGGCGAAGGTAATACGATGGACCTCATGCTCGACTACTTCGTAGGTGGCAAGGAGATAGGTAAGCAGCTATCTATCGACTACATCGGTTCTAAACTCCCAGCTAAAGTTGGTGAGAGTGGTGAGGTGAAGAACAAGTGGATACTCAATGTTACCAAAGACGACGTATATCAGATCGCGTTCCGTGCTCTCGGTCATACACCTAACACCACAACTGATGCTATCAGCATCTACTCTGTACAGATTGTGGAAAATGCAGAAGGTGAGCCCGATGCTCCTGCAGCATTGCCTTACGCTACTTCGTTCGCTGAAGAAAAAGGTGCAGAAGGTTGGACCGCAATGGACCGCAGTGGCAACGTTAGTTCTACATGGAGCTGGAATTCATGGGGATATCAGGAGTATGATACCGACTGGAATCCGGTGGGCGACCAGCATCCTTGCGTAGGCTTCAGCAGCGATTGGAACACTGACGCCAACGATTATTGGGTATCTCCGGCATTCGCTCTCGAAGCAGGAAAGACATACGTAGCGAAAGCTCATACAGCCAACAACCGCAGCTGCATTGAAACGGGCACTACATCGTTCACGATGAAGCTCGGCACAAACAAGAAGGTGCAGTCTTCGTTCGACAAGACTCTCGGCTCTATCAAGCTCAACACAGTGTACGACCGCGACCCGAGCACATTCGAGTTCACCGTAGAAAAGGCAGGCAACTACTATGTTGCTTTCCATATCAGCGACAAAACAGGTGCAAATGCTTACGGCTACATCTTCGACTTCAGTCTTGCTGAGAAGGGCAGTGGCGAACCAGAGGTGCCAGTGGCTACAGAGGCTGCAACAGGCTTCGCAGCAGCTGAACTTACTGCAGAGAAGAGTGTAGAGCTGACATGGACTAACCCGACTAAGGATGTCGACGGCAAGGATCTGCCGGCTGACGCATTGCTCACCGTGAAGGTTTACGAGGGCGAGGAGCTTCTCGCTACACAGGACGCTCAGGCTCCGGGCAGCAAAGGCACATACACTAAGGAATACACAGCCGACACATTCGCAGGCGAGCACGCTTACAAGGTGGTTGTGGTTTATAAGGACAAGGAGTCGGAGGCAGCTACAGCAACGCTCACAGTAGTGGTTGACGCTATCAACGGAGTGGTTGTTCCGACTGATGCAAAGGTTTCGGTTCACACTCTCGGTGGAGCAGCGGTTGGCAACAACCTCTCAACACTCGGCAAGGGCACATACATTGTGACCATGAAGAGAGCCGACGGCACTATGAAGACCGTGAAGGTTACTAAGTAACTGAATTCTCATAATTAATTGGGCCGCTCTGCATACCATTATGGGATGTGGGGCGGTTTTTTTTATTGCTTTTGGGCGAAAAAGAATATACGGTGGGTAGCAAATATTAAGTAATGATTAATATTTCTTTGCAAAAAGATTTGGTATATGTGAAAAATACTGTATATTTGCAAATGTTATACCACTTAAAAACAATAACCTAAAAAATTATAGCTATGGAAGAAAAACTTCAGTTCGTGCCTTCTTTGAAGGACGCATTCGCCATCGGCGTTAAAAATCTTGTGCCGATTGTTCTCTCTGTGTTGCTTTGGCTCGTCACTGTATGGATTCCTTACGTTAATGTGGGCACCACAATAGCTTTGGCTACGTTGCCGGTGAAGCTTAGCAAGGGCGAGATGATCAGTCCGATGTTCATCTTCGAGTCGAAATATCGTCATTGTATGGGTGAGTATTTCATCCTTCAGGCTGTCATCATCTCTGCCGTATACATATCCATCCTGTTCATGATTGTTCCGGCAATAGTACTCTCGCTCAGTTGGATGCTTGCTGTTTATCTTCTTGTAGGTAAGGGCATGAATTGGGCTTTGTGTCTTTCTGAGAGCAACCGTTTGATGATGGGCTATAAGTTTAAGGCGTTCTGCTTGAAGTTTGCCGTAAACATCGCTCTGCTCGTTGTTTCCTACGTTCTCTTCAGCATGTTCGACGCCATCGCAGGTTCGTTGGGCGTACTTGTTGTGCTTGTATGCGTTCTTGTCGGCGTTTGCGTAATGCTTTCTGTCGATGCCGTAATCTATCGCGAGCTTGTGCTCAGTGAGGATAAGGTTGAGGAAGCTAAGCCAGAAGAAGCTCTTTAACGAGTGAATTGCAATGCAATAGGCATTGGTTCGCGTTCGGAATCTAATCGGTTCGCGTTCGGAATCTAATCGGTTCGCGTTCGGAATCTAATCGGTTCGCGTTCGGTGTCTGATCGGATCGCGTTCGGAATCTGATTGGGTTGCGTTCGGAATCTGATCGGGTTGCGTTCGGTGTCCGATGGCAAAACATTCATAAATCCACTGCCGAGAGGCAGGTATTCTTTAGAAGAATAAAGATTAAAGCATAAGAAAAGGCTGACTCTTGCTGCGGTTTTGCAGCTTAAGAGTCAGCCTTTTTTAGTAGCGGGTGTGTCAAAACTATAGAATTGTGATGAATGGCTAACTGTAGGAGACTACGGCATTCTTGCCGTAGTCATTGCAAACAGTTGTATTTCAGTTACTAATGGCTACGGCAGGAATGCCGTAGCCTCCTACGATTAGAACCGTTTGCTATTCAATTTGCCAAATATTTTAGTTTTGACACACCCTCCGCAAGCAATAGTGTTGCTAAGTATTAACTATCCAGCTTGATGCTGCGGAGGCCAGAAACCTCCGCTACGTAGTGAATTAGAAGTCTACGACCGTGATGCCGGCTCCGCCGAACTGCACGTGCTCATCCTTGCATTGCGTCACGTTTGGCACCGACTGCAGATACTGGCGTATGAGCTGTCTGAGTATGCCGTTGCCCTTGCCGTGGAGGATGCGCACGCGCGACATACCCACGAGTATAGCGTCGTCGATGAAGTGCTGCACAGCGTTCAGTGCCTCGTCGCCACGCATACCGCGCACGTCGAGATCCTGATGGAAGTTGAGCTTGTGCGAGTCGATGGTCTGACGCGTCTCGCGGCTGATGCCGAACGTTGGCGGTAGCGTCGACTCTGGTGTCTTCGTGGTGTGCTCCAGACGTGATGTCTTCACCTTTGTGCGCACGTCGCCGAACACTACGGTTGCCTCTTTGCCCTCTACCGACTCCACACGACCCACCGTCGTCAGTCCGCGCATACGCACCGTGTCGCCAGCCTTAAAGGGGTGTTGAGGTGTTGAAGTGTTGAGGTGTTGAGATGTTGAGGTGTTGAGGAGTTGAGATGTTGAGGTGGCTGGGTTCGCAGCGTTCTCCTTCTTTTCCTTCTTGCGCTTCTCGCGTCGCTCCTTGCGCTCCATTATCTGGCGCATCTTCTTCTCGATGAGGTCGTCAGCCGACTTGGTGTCTATCTCGTTCACGTCCTCCTTGAACGCCTTCAGCTCCTCGCGCAGGCGCTTCGTCTCCTCCTTCTCCGCCTGACACTCGCGTATCTCGCGGATAGTGTTCTCGATGTTGCGGTTGCTCTCCTTCAGCAGTTCCTGCGCCTGTTCCTTGGCTTGACGCAGAATCTCTTTGCGCTTGCGGTCGAGCTCGCGAATCTCCTCTTCGTATTTCGCGATAGTCTTCTCCAAGTCCTTCTCGCGCTGATGTACGTTCTGTCGCTTGTTCTCCCAGTAACGCTTGTCGCGTACAATGTCCTGCAAGTATTTGTCGCTCTGTATGTAGTCGGAGCCCACGATGTCGCTCGCCTCGCGTATCACCTCGTCCGGAATGCCCGTCTTGCGTGCAATCTCAATGGCGAACGATGAGCCGGGCTGACCGATGGCAAGCTGGAAGAGCGGCCGCATCTCGTGGCGGTCGTAGAGCATGGCACCGTTGGCAATGCCGTCGTGCGAGTCGGCATAGTGCTTTAGGTTCTGGTAGTGGGTGGTTATCACGCCCCACGCGTGCTTCTTTACAAACTGGTTGAGCACCGCCTCAGCCATTGCGCCGCCAATCTGCGGCTCGGTGCCCGTGCCGAACTCGTCGATGAGCAGCAGTGTGTGCTCGCCCGACTGGCGCATCATGTTCTTCATGTTCAGCAAGTGCGACGAGTAGGTAGAGAGGTCGTTCTCAATGCTCTGCTCGTCACCGATGTCAATCATTATGTCGCTGAAGATGCCTACCTTCGAACGCTCGCTCACGTGGATAGACAGACCGCACTGCAGCATATACTGCAGCAGACCCACCGTCTTCAGACAGACCGACTTGCCACCGGCGTTCGGACCCGAGATGATCAGGATGTGGCGGTCGCGTGTCAGCATGATGTCGAGCGGCACGATAGGTTTCTCCTGTTTCTTCAGCGCGAGCCACAGCAGCGGATGCTTCGCTGTAATCCAGTCGACAACAGGTTTTGCGCTCACTTCCGGCTCGATGCCGCCCGTGAGCTGTGCGAACTCGGCACGTGCACGAATGAAGTCGACCTCGGCAAGCATACGATAGGCGTTCACGATGTCGTCCACGTGCGGACGCACCAGCTTCGTAAACTCCGTGAGTATCACTATTATCTCGCGTCGTTCGTCGGCTTCCAGCTCGCGTATGCGGTTGTTCGCCTCAACCACCTCCGTCGGTTCCACGAATACCGTCTTGCCCGTCGACGACTCGTCGTGTACGATGCCCTTAATGCGTCTCTTCATGGCAGGAGCGATAGGCACAACGAGGCGACCGTCGCGCAGAGTCGGCGTAACGTCCTTGTCTACGAGACCCTCGCTCTGCGCGGCGTGCAATATGCTATATAATGTACGCGATACACTGCCCTCCGCCTTGCGCAGCTGCGTGCGAATCTCGGCGAGACGAGGCGATGCCGTGTCCTTTATCTTGCCGTATTTGTCGAGAATTTGGTCAATGCGGCGTATAAGGTCGGGGAAGGTGAGCACGCCCTCTGTAAGGTCGTGCAGAGTAGGGTAGTCGAAGTTGCCGTCATCGTCGCTGCGGTTGAGGAAGCGCACGATGCCAGCCACCGTCTCGAGCGAGCGGCGCAGGTCGAATATCTCGTTCTCTTCAAGATGCGTGCCCTCGATGCGTATGCGCTTTATCGACTCGCGCATGTCGAAGAAGAACTGCAGTGGGAAATCGTCCGTCTCCTCCTGCATACGGCGGAACTCGCGCGTCTGTTTCAACGCCGTGTTGATGCGCTCCGCGTTGTCCGTGAAGCCCATAGCGTCCACCTTGTCCTTGCCCAACTGACTCAGACAGTAGCCCTTCAACAGCAAGCGTATCTCGCTGAACTGTATTTTGTTTTCAAAGTTGCTTGGATAAATCATAAGTGCAAAGTTACTGCAAACCGAAGACAATACAAAATATGCTTGCATATTTTTATTGTTGAGGTGCAGCGTAACTTATTTAAAGTTACTGCAAACCGAAGACACTGCAAAACAAGCAAGCTTGTTTTTGTGCTTTTAAGAGGTGATGTTATAGCTTTAGTAACGTTCAAAGGAGCTGAAATCAATGATTTTTCGCTGTTCGACGAAAAAAGTAAGCCGAAAATTTGGAGGTGTAAACTAAAAAGCGTAACTTTGCACCCGCTAATAAAGCAAAGTGAAACAGTAATTCACTGCGATTGCAAGACTACATCTATCGCATTTCCTTTATTGGAGAGATGGCAGAGTGGTCGAATGCACCGGTCTTGAAAACCGGCGTACTGAGAGGTACCGGGGGTTCGAATCCCTCTCTCTCCGCAATGTAGTGACGCTTTCAAGTGATTTACTTTTTTCACTGCGAGCACCGCAATCTCAAACACCCTATGGAGAGATGGCAGAGTGGTCGAATGCACCGGTCTTGAAAACCGGCGTACTGAGAGGTACCGGGGGTTCGAATCCCTCTCTCTCCGCACAGAGTCCTGTAAGTCGAAAGATTTACAGGACTTTTTATTTTTATGTTTTGGTAGTCCTCCTTTTGGGG
>OLIS01000827.1_pt1 | contig 23966 bp, 18 predicted proteins | sample 1601351 | NCBI WGS metagenome assembly OLIS01 (sample SAMEA2452122, study PRJEB22498) | human gut metagenome | biome: human feces; feature: human gut; material: feces | place: Australia | collected 2012
CTGTGTGATTACAGGTGAGACCGATTATGTGGCAGAATTATGTGATGAAGCTGATTGCTATGATAATAATGAAAGCAGTCAGATGAGTACTGATGCGACGGGTACCGGTGTGATTGATACTGGTGTAGTGAATGTTGTTGCGTAGGATGCTGACGGATACACGCATAATTACAGGGTAGGAAGCATCACAGGCGGCCATCCTATGATGAAGCGGGTGACAGGCACCGGATGTATGCTTTCAGGGCTCATTTGTGCATTTGCTGCGGCTGATTGCGATGATAAATACGGTGCAGTCACGGCAGCACTTAGCTGCATGAAGAGTGCAGGCGGGCTTGCTGCCTCTGATATGTCAGAGCACGGCAGAGGAACAAACAGCTGTTATTTCATTAAGCCCGGAAATGCTGCATACCGGGACAGGCTGATTGATGCAGTATATCATATATGCGATGGTGATTATGAACAGATGTGAATATCGTTGTATGACAGACAATTGGTATGCAGGTCATGAGTCTTATATTTGGAAAACAACAGGATAAGAGGTAAAAGGTATATATGAACAAAACTGATTTAAAGCTCTACGCTATAACAGACAGGCAGTGGCTGCACAAAGCGAGGCTTTCTGAGCATGTGAAGCTTGCAATAGAGGGCGGTGCCACTATGATTCAGATCCGTGACAAGGATATTCTGAGTACGGATTCTGATGCAGGGCTTAAGGATGAGTATAATGAGGCTCTTGAGATAAAGAGAATCTGTCATGAGCACAAGGTGCCGCTCATCATCAATGATAACGTGCAGTTTGCAATTGATATAGATGCCGATGGAGTACATCTGGGACAGGATGACATGAATCCGGCGGAGGCCAGGAAGCTTCTTGGAACTGACAAGATAATAGGAGTTACGGCAAAGACCGTGGAGCAGGCAAAGAGGGCAGAAGCTGATGGAGCGGACTATCTGGGAAGCGGAGCCGTGTTTGGCTCTACCACAAAGCTCAATGCAAAGCCTATGACAAAGGAGCTTCTGCGTGAAATCACGGCGGCTGTCGATATACCGGTTGTTGCAATCGGAGGCATAAATGCAGACAATGCGGTCACGCTAAAGGGCACTGGGATTGCAGGAATCGCAGTGGTAGGAGCGATATTTGCAAGCGCAGATATAAAGGCTGCAGCCAAGAAACTCGCAGAAATATGCGACAAAATTCTGTAATCACAGTATGACAAACTGCTATAACTACAGTAATTAAACAATATTTTGAAAATACTGAACAGTTACGAGAAATCACAACATTCAGTAGAAAGGAGCGTAAATATGCATACAGCACTTACAATTGCGGGAAGCGATTCAAGCGGTGGCGCAGGCGTGCAGGCTGATTTAAAGACTATGCTTGCAAACGGTGTGTTTGGCGAGAGTGTCATCACAGCACTGACGGCACAAAACACCATGGGAGTTGATGCGGTGATGAATGTACCGGCTGATTTTATCGAGGCACAGATGAAGGCTGTTTTTACGGATATTTATCCGGATGCGGTGAAAATCGGTATGACATCATCGGTAGATACGATTGAGGCGATTGCCGCAGGTCTTGTAAAATATAAGGCAAAAAACATAGTTCTGGACCCGGTGATGGTCGCTACAAGCGGAAGCAGGCTGCTTGAGGAAAATGCAGCAAACACTCTGATGGAGAAGCTGTTTCCACTGGCTGACATCATCACGCCAAATATCCCTGAGCTTGAGGTGATATCAGGCAGACAGATTGAAAGCACAGATGACATCATAGATGCTGCAAAGGCCATTTATGATAAATACGGCTGTCCGGTTTTGAGCAAGGGTGGCCATTTCACAGACACAGCATGTGTGTGTGACTATTTGTGGGATGGAAAGCAGATTATCACCTTTGAGACAAAGAGAGTGGATAATCCAAACTCACATGGCACAGGCTGCACGCTTTCTTCAGCGATAGCCAGTGGTCTGGCAAAGGGACAGCCGCTCGAGCAGGCTGTGGATAACGGCAAGCGATATGTCACGGCATGTTTAAAAGCCATGCTTGATCTGGGACACGGCAGTGGACCTATGAATCATGGAGCGTTAATCTTGAAATAATTACTAATTAATAATACAAATAACAATAAGAACAGGAGAGTACAATGAGTAATTACACAACACAGATGGATGCCGCAAGAAAGGGCATCGTAACACCTGAAATTGAAAAGGTAGCAAAGAAAGAGAAGATGGATGTAGACAAGCTGATGGAGCTTGTTGCAAGCGGAAAGGTAGCTATTCCTGCTAACAAGCATCACAAGTCACTTGATGCAGAGGGTGTTGGAAGCATGCTTCGCACAAAAATCAATGTAAACCTCGGTGTGTCAAGAGACTGCAAGGACTATGATGTGGAGATGCAGAAGGTCATGAGCGCTGTAAAGCTTGGAGCAGAGGCTATCATGGATCTTTCAAGCCATGGCAACACACAGCCATTCAGACAGAAGCTTACAAGCGAATGTCCTGCAATGATAGGAACAGTGCCTGTTTATGACAGTGTTATCCACTATCAGCGTGATCTTGCAACACTTACAGCACAGGATTTTGTCGATGTAGTCAGACTCCATGCAGAGGATGGAGTGGACTTTGTCACACTTCACTGTGGAATCACAAGAAAAACGATAGACCAGATTAAAAAGCACAAGCGTAAGATGAATATCGTAAGCCGTGGAGGCAGCCTTGTATTTGCATGGATGTGCATGACAGGAGAGGAAAATCCTTTCTACGAGCACTATGATGAGATACTTGAAATCTGTGAGGAGCACGATGTGACAATCTCGCTTGGAGATGCCTGCAGACCGGGATGCCTGGCAGATGCAACAGATGTATGCCAGATAGAGGAGCTTGTAAGACTTGGAGAGCTCACAAAGCGTGCATGGGATCACAACGTACAGGTCATGGTAGAGGGACCGGGACATGTGCCGCTTGATCAGGTAGCAGCAAACATGAAGGTACAGCAGTCAATCTGTATGGGAGCACCATTTTATGTACTTGGACCTCTCGTAACAGATATCGCACCGGGCTATGACCACATTACAGCAGCAATCGGTGGAGCAGTGGCAGCAATGAACGGCGCAGCTTTCCTTTGCTACGTGACACCTGCGGAGCATCTTGCTCTTCCAAATGTGGAGGATACAAAGCAGGGAATTATTGCGTCAAAGATTGCGGCTCATGCAGCTGATATTGCAAAGGGAATACCGGGAGCCAGAGATATAGATGATAAGATGGCAGATGCCAGACGTGTGCTCGACTGGGATGCACAGTTTGCATGTGCGCTTGATCCGGAGACAGCTAAGGCTATCAGGGATGACCGTCTGCCTGAGGATGACCACAGCGAGGCATGCAGTATGTGCGGTAAGTTCTGTGCTGTGCGAAGCATGAACAAGGCACTTGCAGGAGAGTATATTGATATACTATAACTTTTTAGTACAGAAACGACTCGCAACTGTGAAGGTACTGAACAGTTACTGTATACTTTAAGGTGAGGTAGTAATGGAAAGTAAAAAGAACACTAAAAAAAGAACTCTTTCAATCAGAAAGATTGCCATGGCAGGAGTGCTTGTGGCAGTTGCTGTAGCAGGAAGCTTAATAAGCTTCCCTGTTGCCGGCAGCAAATGTGCACCTGTACAGCACATGGTAAATATATGCGCAGCAGTATTTTTAGGACCTGCATGGGGTGTCGGTGTGGCATTTTGTGCGAGTATTATCAGAAACCTGACAGGACTTGGAAGTCTCATGGCATTCCCGGGAAGCATGGTAGGCTCTCTGTGCTGTGGACTGATGTACAGATTCAGCAAAAAAATCATACCGACATGTATTGCAGAGGCGCTTGGCACAGGCATACTCGGAGGTCTGGCAGCGTATCCTCTTGCAAAATACGTGATGCTTATTCAGCCGGAAGGCATGTTTATATACATAGTGCCATTCCTTATCTCTACAGTGGCCGGAAGCATAGTGGCAGCAATTGTCATGCTGATTTTAAAGAAAAATGGCGCACTGACAGTATTTAAGGAAAATCTTGAGTAATATCCAGGACTATGGCTTTATAAGAAGCTTCATAAGCTCATCCTGACAGATAGACCTAGAGTAGTGATAGCCCTGAAAGCAGGTGACGTCGAACTGCCTGAGATAGCTCTCAAGGTTATCATTTTCTATGCCTTCAATACATATCTTTAAGTCTGCGGCATTGGCAAAATTAATCATTCCGATTACAAGTGCCTGCTTCTTTTTCTCCTCGAGAATGTCTTTAACAAAGAACATATCTATCTTGATACCCTCTACAGGAAGTTCAAGCATCATCTGAGATGAAGAGCTTCCTGTGCCATAGTCATCCATAGTGATGTGGATTCCGGCTTCCCTGAATGCAGTGACGGTTTTCTTTATCATAGATATAGGCAGATCTCTGCATCGCTCTGTAATCTCTATCCACAGCTGTGAAGGTGGAAAATCATACTCTTTAAGAATTGCCAGAGTATCTTTTACAAAGTTTTCCTTTTCAAGCTGTTCTGAGGATGCATTTACATTGATGAAAAAGCCCGGTTTTATCTTTGCAAATTCACTGGCTGAGCTTATTGCAGTCCTCATGATATAATTTCCTAGCTCATACATAGCCGGGGTATCCTCAAGCCAGTCGATAAACAGTCCGGGTGGCACCGTGCCAAAAGGCTCCTTTTTCCAGCGCACCAGAGCCTCAGCACCCATTATTTCACCATTGCAAGCCTTTACAATGGGCTGAAACTCTACAAAAAAGCCATCACAGCTATTGATAACCGACTGATGAATGATTTTCATGATATCTATATGCGAGCTGCCATTGAACCTGACCATATCATTGAAAAATAACAAATCAGGGCTGTGAAGCTCTTTCGCGCGGTCTAGAGTGTATTCCACCTTGCTGATGACAGTTGAGGTATCACCATCATAATCCTTGAGAATCAGACACGCAGCATATATATCAAACTCAAATTTAAAGCATTTAAAGAAATACATGGACTTTATTGTATCGGCAATTTTCTGATAGAAGGCCTCGGCCAAGGCGCGGTCTGCTTCCTTTACCACAAATACAAACTTGCAATTATTCATATAGTAGGTAGCGGTGCTGCCATCCATCATGTAGATGAACTTGAGCGCAAGCTCACGCTGGATTGCAGTGTTGAAATTGGAACCATACAGTATATTGAACTCATCTATATGACCTATCTCCACCTCGATTATGGCTACAGACCTGTTTTCCATGATATAGCCGTTGATGTCTCTTTCAAACTTTGACTGACCATAAAGATATGTATATGGGTCGATATCCGGAAGGGTATTTTCGTTTCTGAGCACGAGGACATGGTAGCGGTGTCCGTCATCACCGGTAAAAATATCAGAATAAAATCCCATCATATATTCTTTGGTATGCTTTCCCATGCGGACATAAAATATATCATCCGGTTTTTCACCATTTAAGCGATAGCGGATTTCCTGCTTATATTCCGGCAGGTCAACGTCGTTGACACAAGAGCTCAGCTGTTCAAAGAAGCAGGTATGCTCGCCGGCTTCAAAGCCGAAAAAATCAGCTGTCTTGTCCGGTACGTAAGATAAGTCATTATCCAGGTCGGTGATGATAGGATATATCCCGTCTGATAATTCTGAAATTTTATCAATAAATTCCTTGTATATCGTGTTTTCTATCATAAATTAAAACTCCATATGTGTATAATGCACAAAATTCTTTTATTATTATAGCATATGTATGCATTATATACAATAAGTTAGTTGGGCTCTGAAAATGATATTTAGGTATGAAGCATTAATATAAATTAATGATTTTAGTGTGTCATTTATATATTTGAAGGTATACTGATGACTGAAATATACCATCAGCTGCTTCAAATGCAACGTCACCATCATATTTGCCGGCAACAGAGCGGATGGATGACAGACCTATACCATAGTCGTCCCTCTTAGAAGAACGGTATTTTCCGTTTTGGATGGAAACATGTCCGTCAAAGCTGTTGTCCATAGTAATAATAAGTGTCTTATAGTGTACGTGGGCATGCAGTCGGATAAAGTGCGATGATTTCTCGTTCAAAGAATCAGAAGTATCCATGCGTCTGCAGGCTTCTATAGCGTTTTCTATCAGATTTCCAAATACCAGGCACAGGTCATTGTCCAAGGCCGCATCATCGGTTTCCGGAACAATAAGCTTTGTCTCAAGAGCGATATTTTCATTTCTGCATATGGCACTATAGTATGACAGAATGGAATTGACTACCCTGTTTTCGCAATAGCTTGCAGGCGCAGATGGTATGCTGTGGATCAGGGAATCCAGGTATTCATTCAGCTGTTTATTTTCAGTGTTTGCGAGGCCTTTTATTGCAACCAGCTGGTGACGCAGATCGTGGCGCTGCTTCTTAAAAAGCTGTTCGTTTGTTGTGATGAGCGAATTATATTTCTTCTGCTCCAACAGGGAATGCTCAAGGAGATTCATATCAAATATGAGCCTTTCATTCTCACGTTTTATACTGAGCATATCGCTTATATTAAGCCCCATTACAATTCCCATGATTATAATGAAAAGCAGAGTTCCAATCTGGTACAGCAATGACAATGAGGCCACAAATTTTAAATGATAGTTGATTATCTCGGCACATGAAGCAAGTGCCAGTATGAATACCGGAACCATCAGCCGTTTTGCCCTGCTGTTTTGGCTGCGAACAGCCTCAAGGATGATGTATGCAGTCAGGAAGCAAAGTATGAGAGGCAGAATGACATGGAACACGTACATGCTCTGGGATAGTGCCACCGTACCGCTAAGCTGTAAGACACAAGCGACAAGGTCAAGCACGGTGAGGAGCTTTGCGATAACTATAATTGGCTTGTCATTCTTAAAACCAACTGCAAGCCTGCAGAAATACAGCAGCGGAATCATCTGCGAGAAAAGCCCTATAAAAGCACACAGATACAGCAGTGTAGGGTTTTTGATTATGACACCTGTGTAGTTGCACTCGCCGATAGACCACATGCCGGCCATGAGTGAGAAGAATCCAAAATGAAATATCATCTTGCAAACCTCTTTATCGTAGCATAAAAGCATTAGTGAGATAAATATAAACAAAACACCTGCGGCAAGCTCAAGCAGTGCTATAAAGAATGACCATTTATTCAGCTTTAACAGAGTGAAAAATAAGGATTTGTATGCTCCGTAGATAGGAGAATATACCGTAAGAGAGCTTCTGGTAACTGGAGACAGATACTCTATACGAAGCTCTGTATCACCCGAATGACCGTCAGTGCCTATCAGGTATCCCTCGGTTGCGGGATCCTTCATATAGGATGGATAGTTTTCGGCCCTGCCAAACTCATATATGAGTTCATCGTCCAGATAGACCTTCGCAGGGGAATAGACAGTTTTTATGTAGATTGGATCATCCTTGTTCAGGTTGATATGTGTGGTGACGGTGACATGTGTGCGCGGTGAAAGGTGCTTAAAGGTATGTGGAAATGTGATTTCTTCTTTATCTGAATCCGAGCCCTCAACTACGGCATATGCAGAGCTTACGATAGTGGCTTCAGGATAGCTCGCCTGGCTCATAATCATGTTTTTTGAGGAAAGAAGCAGTATGCAAATCAGTGTAAGCAGTATAATTGTCAGATAGGGAATATTTCGTATAGCGCTAATTTTTTTCATAATCCGGGCTCCTTGCAGTGTATTACTTTTGACAGTCTAGCTCATATCAAATCAATAGGAAAGTGCCTTATTTAAGCCCTCTGGTGTGATCAAAGTAGTATCTCTCCAGAGCCTTTTTGGCTTTGCCGGAGAGCTCTCTCTTGATAGGGATATTTGTGTCATCGGTCATCACGAAGCATTTGAGTGAAGTATCGATGCGTGTGACATAAGACAGGTTTACCGCGTAGCTTTTGTGCGGCAGAAAAAACAGCTCAGCGGGCAGCTGATCTGAAAGCTCTGAAAGCTTCTCATAGCAGATGATTTCCTCATTTTCTTTTAAATGTATGAAAATCTGCCTGGCTCTCTGCTCTATGTACATGATATTAGAAAGGGCAAGCCTTTCCATACTCTTGTTTCTCTTCACATAAAGAGATGGGGCATCGGATTTCTTCAGCATGGCAAGGTGAAGAATGTTACTTAGCTCAGCTGCAGAAACCGGCTTTTCGATATAGCCGATGGCAGACAGCCTGTAGCTTTCCAAGGCATGCTCCGTGCTTGTTGTGATGAAAGCAACCGGGATATCGGCATCTGTCTCGCGGATTATGGAGACTGCCTCGATGCCGGTCATGGAATCTTTCATGTATATATCCATGAGCAGCAGGTCATACTTTCCGTACTCATATGAGGCAAGAAAAGAATCTGCATCTGTAAAGACAGTGTATGTATTTTGGATATCGCTGTGGTTGAGAATGTCACAAAGCAGCACGGTCTCTGCAGCTTCGTCCTCGCATACAGCTATATTAAGTGTTTGTGGCATGTTTATTCCTCTGTAGAATGTGAATGATTATAAATAATCATAATATAATATGGAATAAATATCAAATAAATATTGCTATTAAATATCCGAAATGCTAATATAATTATCAGCAGCTTATTAATTATTTTAAGGAGGTTTCAGTTATGAAATACTGTACAAATTGTGGCAGGCAGTTAGCTGATGATGAGGTATGCACATGTCGTCAGCAGGCACAGCCACAGACACCAAATCAGACACAGGACAACAATGCACAGGCAGATAATGCAGCACAGCAGGCACAGTTCAACGGACAGCCGCAGGGCAGTGCACAGGCACAGTTTAACGGACAGCCGCAGGGCAACGCACAGGGACAGTTCAACGGACAGCCACAGGGACAGTTCAACGGACAGCCACAGGGCAGCGCACAGTCGCAGGCGTTTGATAACTTCACACAGCAGGTGAGTGCAGCAGGACAGCAGCTGCAGAATGACAAGAATGTGGCATCTATCATTACATTCTACAAGGGTCTTGTTAAGAAGCCGGCACAGGCTGCAGCAGACTTTGTAAAGAATGCAAATATGGCATCAGGCTTTATATTTATTGGCTTATTTGCCATAGTAGAGGTAGTGCTGTCTGTAGTATATCTGTTATCAAGCGTAATTGGCAGCATAGGCGGCTTTGGATTCTCATTTTACCCGGCGAGCTTCTTTGAGGGAATCTTCTCAGGAATCGTAGGAGAGGCAGTGAGAGTACTCATTCTGGCAGCAGTCATTCTGGTTGTATTAAACGCAGTGCAGAAGGATAAAAAGGTGACATTTGCACAGACACTTTCAGCAGCATGTCTGTATGATGCAGTATACCTTCCGATTATCCTTGTGGCAGCAATCATCGACATAATCCCATTCCAGTTCTTTGGCAATGTGAGCAGCTGGCTGCATACATTTGCGGGAGTAGTAGGATATGTAAGCATATTCTTTGGAGTAAGGGCAATAGAAGAGGATGACAATAAGCTTCCACTCGTGTGTGGACTGGCATTCCTTGCAACAGCCATTGGTTCAACAATTGTAAATGCTATTTTCTAATTTAATATATCTGAAAAGCCGGATCCTGTGAGATTTTCTTGCAGGATCTTTTTTTATTTCTGGCTTCGAATAGCTATCATATATCTTACGATTTGTCAAGTACGAGTTTTGACACTTTTTGTGTAAATTGTCGTTGTTATTGCCATGCGTGGAATTGATGTATAATGATAATTAGATTAATTTGTTTAGTTAAAAACTAGCTGAATATATGAGTCAATGATAATATGAATTCTATAATAAGCAGGTTTATAAAACTCGGGAAGAGAGGCACCTATGACGCATAAAATCAAGGTACAGATGTTTGGCAATTTCAGAATGGACTATAACGGAGCACCATTTGTGGCGGAAAAAATGCATAAGGAAAGCCAGTTCAACCGCATGATGCAGGCTTTGATACACTATTCTGACTGCGGAGTAGCAAAGGATAAGCTCGAGGAAATAGTAATCGGTGAGCGTGACATAGATGCACCTCACACGGCACTAAGAGTTATTGTATACAAGACAAAGCAAAAGCTCGCACAGCTCGGACTGCCGGGAAAGAACCTCATATATTTGGAGGGAGGCATATATTACTGGACACCGGATATAGAGATAGAAGAGGATGCAGCAGAGTTTGAGAAGCTCTATAACGAGGCCTGTGCACTGGAAAAGCAGATGCCACAGGAACCGGAGAGTACAGAGACAGTGTGTGATGAGCGGATAAAGGAAATAGAAGACAATATGCTTGAGCTGTACGTAAAAGCACTATATCTGTATAAGGGAGAGTTTTTGGCGGCATATACAGGCGAGACGTGGATAGCACAGGAGGCCAGACGCTATCACACCATGTTTGAGAAAATCATAAATGAAGCCGCGTACATACTGCGAAAGAGAAAACAATTCAAGGGGCTGGAGAAGCTCGGAGTATATGCGGCAAAGGTCGATCCATTCAATGAGTGGGAGGAGCTCATCATGGAGGCGATGGTAGAGACCAGGCGCTATGATGAGGCGGAAGAGCTATACACGGATGTCGTGGACTATTATCTCAGGGAGTGCGGTATTTATCCATCTTCAAGACTCTTGGAAATCCTTGAGAAATACAGTAATCAGATGAATCATGCACATGAGATACTGGAAAACATCCAGGAGGGCATGAACGAGCAGGAGGAAACAGAAAGAGGCGGATATTTCTGCAGCTATCCGGTATTCAAAGGAATATACCAGGCGTCCATCCGTATTATGAAACGCACAAGGGTACCTGTATATCTCATGCTCTGTACTCTGGAGGACGAGGAAGGCAGACAGGTGCAGAGCGAGACAAAGATGAACAAGTATTCAAGGCAGTTCAAGAAGTGCGTTGGTGAATCAATCCGCTACAGTGACATATATACCTCGTATGGAAAGGTGCAGTTTCTTATCATGCTCATCGGAATCAAGCGTGAGGACTGCGAGATAGTGAAAAAGAGAATCAACCGCCAGTTCGCAAAGAAAAATCCGAGAGCCGCAGAGAAATGTCATGTGAACAGTATAGTTTGTGAGTTGTAAAGGAAATAGTACAAATAGGTTGGAAAAGCTACAAGGTGATTTTACACGATTAGAGGAAGTACTAATTTGATTATTTTATATATTATGGAGAAAATGTTATGAATGGTAAAGACAAGATATCAGTAATTATTCCATGCTACAATGTACAAAAATACATTATGAGATGCTTTGATTCAATTTACAGCCAGACATATGGCTTTGAAAATCTCGAAGTGATACTCATAGATGATTTATCAACAGACAATACATGGTCTATATTAGAATCCTTACAAAGACAATACCCGGAGAATGTTATATCTCTTAAAATACAGAAAAAAGGAAAGTGTGGCGGTGCACGTAATCTGGGAATGGATATCTGCACCGGCAAATATATCACATTTGTGGATGCGGACGATTATGTGCATCCGGATATGCTCAGGGTGCTGTATGATAGAATGACAGAGGACGATTATGATGTGGTACAGTGTGGTGTATCGTGCTTTAAAGCAGATAAGCCAAATGTATTAGAAGTAAATGATTTTGAAATTCAAAGGCTTGATTTGGATAATGTTGATAATAGGAAAAATCTCATTATAGGTCTGACCGGATTTACTAATGTAACAGCATGGGCAAAGCTATACTCGACCAAATTTATAATAGAACATAATCTAAGATTTATAGAAGATGTATATTATGAGGATACACATTTTTCTATGCTTTGTGTGTTACTTGCAAAGAAATATTGTAAGGTGCAATCGACATTATACTATTACTTTGAGAATACAGAGGGCATTATACGTTCTGAAATTAGCAATGCAAAGATCCGGGATGCTAAGATTATTATGGATCATATAAGGCAGGCTATTCAAAGTAGAAAAGCAGAACTGGGAAATGTAATTGAGCAGTGTTATTGTGAAATCCAGACATTTTTGTTATGGCACCAATATATTGAGCCATATAGTAGAATAGAAACCTTTATGAATAGGGAACTGGATATTTGCAAAGAAGAGTTTTTAAAGAGTGAACCGGATATATTTAATAATCCATATGTGAAGTTTTTTTCAGATGATGTGGTATTGAAAAGAATGTCAAGGCTGAGAGTAACTGCGAAAAAAATGAATAATGTATGCTTTTTAGATAATGCAATACATATCTGTCTTGGTATACATGATAAGGATGGAAATTACAGTGTCTGGGCTGGAACAACGATGCAATCCATTGTTGAAAACACAAAAGCGCCAATAGTTTTTCATATATTACATGATGACACATTGAACGAAATAAATAAAAATAAGCTGAGTCTTATTGCCGATAATAGTGGAAATGATATAGAATTTCATCATTTTAATTCGGACGTTTTTGGCACGTTTGCTGATTCAATGAATAGATTTACAATTGGAACAATGTTCAGAATTATGTTGCCCGATATTATGCCGGATTTGAAAAAAATAATATATTTGGACACTGATTTGTTTGTAAATACAGATATTGAAGAATTATGGAACCTTAATATAGATAATTACTGTCTGGCGGCAGCTCCGGATTGTTCGACAATAAGAAATTGGGGAACTCCATACGCTGTAGCAGCAGGGCAGACAAGGCGAGACAGATATTTTAATGCAGGTGTTCTTTGCATGAATCTTGACAATATCAGGAAAAATGGAAGCCTGTTTCAACAGGTTATGGATTATGTGAGCGATAATCCACGAACATGGCTTCCTGACCAGGATGCTTTAAATGCCATATTCAGCGGAAAAACCTTATTGATAGATGAAAAATGGAATTATTTTATTGATGAGGCAAGAAAAAATAATGAGAAAGCAGAGAAAAAAATATATCATTATGCTGCAACCCTGTTGATGCTGCATACAAATAATGAAATTGACAGAGCCTGCTATTTCACAATACTGAGAACCCCATGGGGAGAGCAGATGGAGGATGGCTTATTGTGTAATTCTATGGGCAGAATTGTGGATAGAACAGCTATGCTGGAGAAGCTGCTAAAAAAAGCTACTCAAAACAATATACGACTCGTATTCTATGGTGGAGAGAATAGCTCTATAAGGAATGCAATGAGGCTATTAAACAGAAATTTCGATAGCTGTGAATGGCATGAGCATTTAGAAGAGAATGAGATTATCTGTGATGATAATACGGTCTATATAGTTTCAGCGGATGCGGACGATAGTAATGGATTAGAAATACTTGCAAATGCCGGATTAGAAAATGGCGAGAATTATTTTATAACACAGAGGTTTTTACATTATACAGAGGGTGGGTTTGCCCTATGATTTTTATTACTGATGAATTAGGTAAGTTTGAGAAAAATATAATAGAGCTGGCAGAAAATGTGGGATTTAAAGAATGCAAAACAATAGAAGCCATAGATTTGTTTTGTGGCATATCTGAAAAAAACGATGTGCTTAAGGAAAAAGACAGGTATTATGCATTCATAGATATCCCTCAATATTGGAGTGTTCGTGCAGATGGTCTAAATGGTGCTATATATGATAATAAAACCAAAAAGGCAAACATCTATTTTAAGAATCCGATAGAGAAAAGAATGGTCAGCAGAGTCGAGTGGATTGACAGGAATAATACAGTATATAGAATAGATTATTACAACAAATACGGATATAAGTATTGTTCAGAGAATGTGAGAGATGGCAATGTTATAAGCAGGGAATTCTATGATAGAAATGGTGACATTAAAGTATTAGAACAGACAGGTCCAAAGACATATACCACGTTTGGCACCCGCATTAGTCCGAAGAGCTATAGAGGCTTTGCTGATTATTTGGAAGCTTATCTTAAATATAATAAAATTTATGATGAAAATATATGGCTGACAAGTGATGAGATATTAAATAAATTTGCCTGGGATTATGGTAATTTTAAAATATCATACCTGCCACAAAATAGATTAAACTCAGATTTGACAGTAATAACTCAGACTAACACAGCGTTTCGAATACTGTGCAGTGAAGAGCAGCAGGTCAATTGGTATAAAGATAATTCAAATTGTAAATGCGACAGATTATATTCATATCTTGAGAATAATAAATCAAAATTTGGGAAAAAAGAAGCATTTATTATTACAGAATCGGATCAGCTTGAGTATATTGAACAGCTTATAAATGACTTTCCGGAAATAACTTTTCATATAGCTGCCAGTACCATTATGTCAGATAAATTAACGAGACTGGATATAAATAATAATGTTGAGTTATATCCATGTATTACGGAACAAAAGAGAAAAGAACTGTTTGAAGGATGCGATATTTATTTGGATATTAATCATTACAGAGAGCTATACAATGCAGTAAACGAGGCAATGGTTAATAATATGATAATACTAGCGTTTGACAATACAGCGCATTCAAAAGAATTATATCCAATGGGAAATATTTTTGAAAGCAGCAACTATGTGAAGATGAAAGAAACTCTAAAAAATATAATAACTAGTCAGACGATATTCAATGAATATATAGACAGGCAAAAGAAGCAATTAAAACAATTAGCTGCAAAAGTAGTTATGGGTGATACAGATGAGAGTATTTGATTTTACATTACTTAGTGGATATGAATTTTCCGGAGTCGATGTTGCTCAGGGATTTAGAGCAAGATTGTTTGCAAAAAACAATGTAAACGCTAAATTTATTTTTACAGAGCTGCCGACAATTAGGGATATGGAACTGTATGGATCGCAAAAAATAAAACGTGGTCAGATTATGTCTGCACATCTTTTTATGACCGGAAGATTAGATATGAGTTTGTCTGTGAAAAAAGAAGCTCTTTTAGAAAATGAAAAAGAAAACTATGAGTATGACAATATAGATGAGGATGGAAAGGTGATTCGTCTATATAATTCCGGTGAAAAATCAGTTGAAATATTATGCGATGAAGATGGATTTGTTATAAATGAAAGTCTCTTTAAAAACGGAAAAAAATATTTAGTAAATTATTATACAGACAGCTTGTCATATACAGAACTGTATAATTGGGATAATGATTCGAACGATGGCTTAAATCCGGAAAGGAGAATTTTTTGGAACAAACAAGGACAGATGGTTTATGAACAATGTATCTATAAAGATAATGTTGAATATCTGTTTAAAAATGGTGAAGTTATAGACAATGTAGAGTTTCTAGAAAGATTTGTAAAGGCACTTAATCTTTGTGAGAATGATATATGTATAATGGATAGAGCGGGATATCTTGATTATATACAGCCTCTTTTTGAAAATAAAGGCAAATCAAAGCTGATAGCTGTATTACATTCAGATCATTTTTACAAAATATATGAGGATGAAAGCTCATTATACATGAACTATGAGTATTATTACTGGTTCAAATATTCAGAGGCAATAGATTATTTTGTTGTTGGTACGGATGAACATAAAAGAAGTCTGGAAGCATTTTTAAAAGAGTATGATTGTTTTGTTCCGCATATTGCAGCTATTCCACCGGGCGCCATACCAGAAGGCGAACTTAAAAGTAAAAATAATCGTTGGCGAGGCAGTATAATATCTGCTTCAAGACTTAGTCCAAGGAAAGGTATTGATATTCTTATTAAAAGTGTGATAAAAGCTCATGAGATAAATCAGACAATTAATCTGGATATATATGGAAGTGGCGATGATGGGTATACTATATATTTAAAAAATATAGTTAAAGATGCATGTGCTGATGATTATATTCACTTTAAAGGACGCTGTAATCTTGAAAAAATATATCCGCACTATCAATTGTTTGCCTCATTTTCTTTGTGGGAAACATTTGGACTTTCACTCATGGAGGCTGTTGGAGACGGACTAGCCATGGTTGGACTGGATGTAAGATATGGGAACAGGCTTTTTATACATCCGGATGAAAATGGCTATCTGGTGGATTTTGATATTGAAACAGACTATCAAAATAAAGATAAGCTCTGTGAAAGAACTGCAGCAGCAATAGTTAAAATATTTGAGGATGATGACAGATTGAAGAAATTTCATGAAAATTCTTATATGATTGCTGAAGAATATAAGGAGCATGTAATAGAATCAAAATGGATGCAGCTTATAAAAAATATACTAGACCTCAATCCGTCAAACTTAATTTTATAGAGAAATGCAGTAACATGAAGGTAAAACATCCTAAGGATTATTGGCTTGAGTATGAGAGAAAAATGTTGGAAAACATCAATGAAACAACAGGCTTGTAGACAGGAGTATCAATGAAAACACACATTACTACATTAAACAACATGGCAGGAACTGCCAGTCTGGCACATAGAAGAGTATTAAAGGTGGCGCAGAGTATTGGCTGTCATGAAATGGGCTTGTCTTTTTATCCTTTAAAGCCAGACTATGCAAAGGAGATAGACAAACGTCTTGATGGGATAATAGCGCCTCTTAACTATGGTGATATTGTGATTTTTCAGTATCCAAGCTGGATTGGGGTGAATTATGATGAGAGCTTTGTAAACAAGATAAAGTCGTATCGGGATACAAAGCTGATAATTTTTGTTCAGGATATACAAAAGCTCATGTTTGATTCTGAGCAGGCAATTCTTGATATGGAAATTAAAACTCTCAATAAGGCGGATTTACTTATTTTGCCATCAAAGAAGATGCATCGCTATCTGAAAGAAAATGGGCTTGATGAGAAGCCTGTTATCTATCAGACTATCTGGGATATGCCATCAGACATTTGTTTTGTGGATCATGCTGTAACGAGATGCTTTCACTTTGCCGGGAACTATAATCGTTTTCCGTTTCTGGCAGAGTACCATGGCAAGACACCGATTTATCAATATGATGCAAATAAGCCGGACAGAGAAAATGATGACAGCTTTTGCTGGAGAGGGTATTTTGAGCAGGAAAAGCTAATGCATGAGCTTTCCAAAGGTGGCTTTGGGCTTGTTTGGAGTGATGACGAATATTTTGACAGATATTATTCGATGAATCAGCCGTACAAGCTCGGTACAAATCTGGCAGCAGGGATACCAGTTATAGTAAAAAGAGGCTGTGTTCATGAGAAATTTGTCGAAAGAAACGGTCTGGGATATGCAGTCGATACGTTGGATGAAGCTGATAAACTGGTTCAGAGTATTACGGATGCAGAGTATATAAAGCTTTACCATAATGTGAAGAATATTCAAAAGCTGATATTAGATGGCGCATATACAAGAAAAACACTTCAGGATGCAATAATTGAGGTTTTGGAAAATGCCTGTACACCGGTTGAAAACAGATATCAAGATCATATATAGATTTAGCAGACAAATCAACAGTGACAGGATATAGTATTTGACCATGATCAGGTGTATGAATCACAGATAGTTGCTACAGTGGAATAATGGGGAAGAGATTATGAGCGTACATATTACAAAAACTTATAACATAGGCGGATTGATTGGTCTCCGTCAAAATGCAGTGAAAAACGCTGGTGAAACACTTGGCTTTAAAGAAATGAGTTTATTTAAATTTCCTGATGCATATGATAGTGATGATGAGCTTCATGTTAGGATGGATGGCATAATCGCATCACTTTGTCCGGAGGATATAGTGATTTTTCAGCATCCAAGCGGTGAGAGTCCCAGATACGATGGATTTTTATTTGAGCATTTAAGAAGATATCATGGAACAAAAATTGTTGCGTTTATACAGGAAATAGCATCCGATAGAGATGACAGTGAGTATTCTTTGAGTGATGAAATCACGCTGCTTAACCGGGCCGATATGTTTATTTTTGCCTCAGCTGCGCTGCGGGATTACTATATCGCAAATGGATTAAAAGAAAAACCTTATCTGATTCAGAATATACCGGATTATATGACAGACATTTGCGCAAATGAGCATAAAAATAAAAAACTATATATCATGGCGGAAACGAGTCAAAATGAATATCCATTGAACAATTTGAATATAGAGGTGGTGCAATATGATGAGTACCGTGCCATGGAATCTATACTCAGGTTGTCAGACGGAGGCTTTGGATTGATTTGGGATGCTGATGAGCAGGCGCTTGGACTTTATATGGCTGCCGGAATCCCTGTGATAGTTAAAAAGGGGTTGAGCTGTGAAAAGTATGTGACAGATAATGAAATAGGAGCAGCAGCGACAGATTTTGAAGATGTATACCGGATAGCTGTATCAGAATCGGAAGATAAATTGAGTCAATACTACGCAAATGTCAAAAAACTGCAAAATTTGTTCATAAATGGAATATATACCAGAAAATTATTGCTTGATACCTTGATTATGTGTGGAGAAAGGCTATAATTTGGCGGTATATAAATGTTTTTATACGATTTTAGATACACCTAGGAGTTTATATTTATAGTGTTAAAGAGGAAAACTATAGTTATATCCGGATGAAAGAGGATTAGGAAACAGATAATCAAGTATCCGGATTCATGTGAATAAGGAGAGACTATATGAATAAGAAGAAGGTTGACAGTATTTTAAAAGGTATAACCGCAGCAGGAATTGCCATGGGTGGAGTCAGCTCTATCCAGGGTGCTGATATGGTTATGGCTGCAATTAATGAATCGGCAGCAGATTCCAATTCATTAGTTGACGCAGGCTCTTTGTCTGAGAGCGAACGTACAGAGTATAGCGAGAGTACAACACAGAGCATGAGTGAAAGCGCTTCAGAGAGTACTAGCGAGAGCGTTAGTGTAAGTGAAAGTACCAGTGATAGTTCAAGCGACAGCGAAAGTGTTAAGCAGAGTGATGCAGAACAGCAGAGTGGTGATAATGTTGTAGCGGCTGCATATACAGATGATGCAGAACAGGATACGGCTGTTTATGCTCGAATGAGTGGAATGCCGCAGCTTGCAAGTAATGATACATATAGAGATGGTTGTGTATCAGATCAGGTACATCATGTGACTAAGATTACGGAAAGTAATTATTCGCAGTATAAGGGGAATGCATTGTTTGGAGTAAAGTACAATTTAATCCAAACAAAGGATAATCATTCATTTGAAAAATGGGAAAAGTCGAGTTGTAAATATAGAATTCAAAATTCTAATACGAATGAATGGGAATATTTTAATGACTTTAATTCTGTGACATTTAATTGGACAGAAGGACCTTGGTGGGGTGAAACTGGATATAATAAAACAGGTGAATTGTATATATGTGACGGAAATGCGTTTGTATTAAAAGTGTCTGATAATGAATGGGTAGAATTTAGAAGTGGTAGTACAGGTGGAGTACATACGTATAAATACGCATATAAGCATGGGGATTCCATTGATTTATTGGATAATGCAGATCCAAACTATGAGAAGAGTGAATCAGTAAGAATATCAGAGAGTTTGAGTGTTGAAGCAAGCACTAGCGCGTCAACAAGTGCAAGTACATCGGCAAGTACAAGTGCATCAACCAGCGCAAGTATCTCAGCAAGTACGAGTGCATCGACAAGTGCAAGCACCTCAGCAAGTACAAGTGCATCAACAAGTGCGAGCACATCGGCAAGTACTAGCGCATCGACAAGTGCAAGCACATCAGCAAGCGAGAGTGCCTCAACCAGCGCAAGTGAGTCAGAGAGCACATCAGCAAGTGAGAGTGAATCAACCAGTGCAAGTGAGTCACTCAGCACAAGCGAGAGCATCAGCACAAGCACAAGTACGAGTCAGAGTCAGTCAGCTGCAAATGTGGTACCGACACCGGCTCCTGCACCAGCACCGGCAGTAGACAATGCTCCTGCACCTGCAACAACTATCACACCGGTTGCTACACCTCTTGCAGCAGCTACACCTCCGGCAGCGCCAGCACCAGCAGCTCCTGCGGCACCGGCAGTACCGAATACACCAATTCAGGATGCACAGGTTCCACTTGGAGTAAATGAGGATGAAGATAATCTTCAGAACATCGAGGATGAGGATACACCTCTTGCAGCAGGCGGAACAGCCAAGGACGGTATCAAAACATGGTGGTGGTGGATTGCAGCAGCAGTTGCAGCTATCACAGGAAAGGGTGTTTATGACAACCGCAGAAGAAAACCTGCAAAGAGCGACGATTCAGAAGATAATTCTGATGAGAAATAAATAATTAATAGCAATACTAACAATATTGTTTTATAATATTAGTGACCATCTGTAGCGGATGGTCACTAATTTGTTAAGCTGTTTTGTAGTAAGACGAAATTACTTTGTGAGGAAAGGTGAATTCCTTGAAGCAGAAGGATAGTATAAAGAAGAAAAAACAAAAACAACAGAAGGAACACGTATTATTATATAAGCTTTTATATTCGTTCATGACCATGCTCGTGTACATGGTAGGCAGAAATATACCACTCTACGGGATAGATATAGATGCATATAGCAATGTAAATGTAGATGCGCAGTCCATACTTTTACAGGCTATTTCAGGTGATATGAAGAACTGTTCCATTTTCATCATAGGCTTGTGGCCGTACATGCTGGCATCCATGCTTGCCATACTGATAGTTGCAATCATGTCGCTTGACCACACCAGAAAGCTGTCACCGAAAAAGATAAACATATGGACAGTTACCATCATGATGATTATCGCAGCAGTTCAGGCATATCACAAAACACAGACACTTATGTATAGAGTTAGTGGAGATGAACTTATATGGAATAAGATAATAGTTTTCATACAGCTTATCGCGGGCATGCTGATAGTGGTGTATATGTGCGACAGAGCTACCAAGTATGGTATCGGTGGCAAGGTGAGTGTGTTCATGGTCAATATAGTCAGTGGTATGATGACCATGTTTACGGGAAAGCCGCTTGAGAAGCTGGCACTGCCTGTAGCCATAGGAGTGGCAGAGATTGCTGTCATGATAGTACTTGAGACCACTGAGAAGCGAATAGCAGTACAGAGAGTTTCCATAAACAATATTTATGCGGATAAGAACTATATCGCTTACAAGCTCAATCCTGTCGGTGCTACACCGCTTATGTTTGCGTCAGCCGCTTTTTTGCTTCCACAGTTTATGTGCAATGGACTTCATTATCTGTTTCCGGACAATGCTGATATTCAGTGGTGGATGGACAATATGAGGCTCACATCACCGCTTGGAATTGTAGTATACATGGTGATTATATGTCTGCTTACAATTATCTTTTCTATGGTTATGCTGTCTCCGGGCAGGACAGCAGATGATCTGCTTAAGTCGGGTGATTCTATACAGGATATATATGCAGGAAAGCCTACGAAGAGATATCTGATTGGCACAGTGCTCAGCTTTTCCGTTATAAGCTCAATCATTATCTGTATATGTCAGGGTGGACCGCTGTTTTTACAGTTTGGAGGATATGTGGACGCATCACTTGCTATGCTGCCGTGCTCTATCATGATGACGACAGGTCTTTGGATTTCGCTGTACCGCGAGGCAGATGTGTACCGGAATATGGACAGATATCATACATTCATATAGCTCCCGGCGCTTTGAATTAAGAATTAGGAGGAATCATAATGCTATATTTTATACCGGCATGGTATAAACAGAATATGTGGTGCGAAAACGAGCAGCAGTGGTATATGCGCAGGCTCAAGTCAGAGTTTGACGAGACTATAAAGCAGATTACTCTTTTTCATAGAAATGTGGACAGACCTTACAGGATTCTTGTGCTCGGATACTCGCCAAATTTCAGACATTTCCTACACAGGCAGGGCATGTACCGTTCGAAGTACTGGTCATGCTTTGATGCGATAGCACAGGTCAGGAGAAAGAAGGTCGCTGTGCTGTCATATCACGATATCAAGTGGCCGAAGGGGCTGGAGTTTGTGTATTCGCCTTTTTCTATAATTGCTTTGCAGGGCGATGTGAAGTATGCACAGGTAGAGTTTGGTGAGGATGGCAATCCGATATCCATAGATATGTTTGAGGATGGCAAAATCTGCAGGCGCAACTATTATGATGACAGAGGCTTTGTTTCCAGTACTGTTATCTACGAAAACGGCATAGAGCAGTATCAGGATTTTTTGATGGAAAACGGCATCTGGAAGATACGTGAGTATAAAAATGATGGTCATGTGGTTGTCAATCAGACATGCCCTGACTATGATGTGGTGCCTGATGCCAAGAGCGGCAAAGCAGGTGAGCCGGTTGAGATGCGCTTTACAAAGGCTGAATATGACAGCCTCGAGGCGGTTATCGAAGAGGTATTTGCAAGCTATGTGAATCTCACAAGGCAAAATGACAACTTTTTCGTGGCGATGCATCCGCTTCATATCAGGGTTGCAGAGCATGTGCTTAAGGGGAAAAGGATTATTGCTACATTTTTTGAAAACAGATTTGATTTCACGCAGACATCACTGGCAGCGGATTTTTTAGAGCATGCGGAAAATATCATTACGGATTCTGATTATACGACGAAGCTTATTATGGAAAATCTGGGTGCAGTAAATAACAAGCCGGTCAGATTAAATATCACAGATATTCCGCCATATGATACCAGGATGGACTTCGGTATCAGCTCGCAGCTTCGTGTGCAGAACATACTCGTGCCGGTTGATGGACTGACTGAGGATGCATTTGCTCGGATTATAAAGGGGCTTGCGGATTATCTGACCATTAATGACCTTGCGAGAGTTCATTTCTTTACAAGAGATGCCTCATGGGGGCATGAGGATGCTATAAAGAATGATACGGTAAAGCTTCTTGATAGTATGGGCTATGATTCCCGTTTGGTAACAGGCGATGGTGAGGCAGCTCTCGGCTTTGGCGGCAGCGGGGCTGATGCATTTGCCGAGAATGAGCTGGGGGATATAGAAAAAACGGTGGAGCAGAGATTTTTCGTGGATGTATGTGTGGATGAGCGTGATATCAGCAAGTGTATCAACGAGCAGAGAGTCATCCTCGATATGAGAGGCACGATGGATGTGTTCGTCTATGTCACAGCTATCAGCAAGGGCGTGCCGAGAATCAGCCTGAGTGCAGACCAGTTTCTTGTTTCAGGGAAAAACGGAATGGTCATAGATGATTTTTCTGATATCGGAAGGAGTCTGACCTATTATCTGGACAGCTTTGAAAACTGGAATCAGGCATTGGTGGAGTGCTATGAGCTTGGTCAGAAATATACCACATCGGTGCTGCTTAAGAAGTGGAGAAAGGTGCTAAATTTCAGTGAGTAAGATTCATGTTTTATATGTTGGCAATGACGACTGGACAACTAAATACAGCATTCCGGACAATATAGAGTTTGAAGTGTACGAGTCTGATGAGAGTGAACCCTCGACAAACAGACCTGCGAGAAAGCTCATGGATTTAGTTATTCTTGACAGGGATATAACACTTTCAGAGGAAAAGAAATTTACGAAGTTTACAAGGGGCTACTGTCTTTTTGCTACGGAAAATGTGCAGATGCTAAACAGCGCGACGAGCAGATATTTCAAGGCACGAATGGGACAGTATCTGTATACCGGCGATGTGCAGTATTTTCTGGCTCATGAGGTGAGAAATTATTATCCTAATCCGTATGGTGAGAAGTTTAATCCGGCCAAGCTTGCTATCAGTGATTCTTTTACAGGAAGGGTATCATGTGAAGGAAACTATAACCTGCTTTTGGAGGGAGAGTTTGGTGAGGATTTTTCACAGATTGCATACTGGAGATACAATATCCCTGTTTTTGAGGGACAGTGTATTGATATGTATCTTGAGTATGAGAAAACAGGTGATGTAGAGATTAAGCTTAGATTATTTCAGTTCTACTACGGCTCGATTGGTGATATTAAGCAGGTCTGGGAGCTTGACGAGGAACAGCTGCAGGATGTTTTTTGCATAGATAATGAATCAGATCAGGGTCCTGTTTTTGTTTCTATCCTTGCAAGGGGCACCGGCAGCCTGAATATCATATCATTGCACGACAGACATTCCCGCCGTGGACACGGATTTTTCCTGCCCGGAGGTGAGAGGCTTGTCTCCTCTAAGG
>OLIS01000835.1_pt1 | contig 23730 bp, 16 predicted proteins | sample 1601351 | NCBI WGS metagenome assembly OLIS01 (sample SAMEA2452122, study PRJEB22498) | human gut metagenome | biome: human feces; feature: human gut; material: feces | place: Australia | collected 2012
TATAGCTTGCCGTCCCGAATGTTCCATCCTCATTCTTTTGCAGGGGAAGGAGTCCAGTTGCCACATTCAGAACCTTGCCTATCATTGCAAAATTGTCTGGAACTCCTTCAATGAAGATGGTCAATTCTGCAAGTATATGGCGCATTTCATTTTTGGTTATGTAGTTGACATTTGATTTGTCAATACCGATGTCCGTGACACCATAATAGGCATGGTCGGGAGAGGCACTTGGATTGGACAATCCAAACATGAGTTGGTTCATGTTGAGGGTTGCCCTTGTAGCCTCACCGATAAAAAACGGTTCTATAAGGTTAGTGGCAGCCAGAATCTGATAATGCCCTACAGGAAGAGCAAAGCGTTGGTTTGCCACCTCCTGCGCACTGCCATCATGTTTTTCCTTAACTAATGAACCGTCATCGGCATTGAATATCCAGAGTTTCACGTCATTCACATCCGTGCCTTGGTCGGCTTCATCTGCCCAGGTGAGCGATACAGACAAGCCACCCTCATCCTCACCATCATGAACATCATGGTCGCAACTAGCCAACAGGCATGGGACGCATAACAGCACCCATAACCAAATATTAAATCTTCTTTTTGGAAGAATAAAAGCAAGCAATGCGACCAACAACCGATTTCTTATTGTTAAATAATTTACCATATTATTCATCTATTTTTTATCGTAAAAGTAAGGAACTATCTCCAATTACCGGATAAGCTTCCATCATCAAGCCATTTCATCCATTCGAGCCGGAACTCACTCCAGAAAATACAAGAGGTTTAACGACATGATGAATATGGATACCAACAGCAAAATAATATAAAACTGTTCCTGCTTGAAGAAATCACGAAAGCTGAAGCGAGCTTTCCAATGATCCTCAAGATACATCCTGTACTCATGTATCATGACATATCCAAAAAGGATGCCTAACATGAGTGCAAACACCCCGATGATAATCAGGGCTAATTCTATCCTTGGTATGGTTTCTAATAATTCTTTCATGGTGCAAATATAGTGTTTTTCTCTAAAAAAAGGTGTCTACTTCCCCTGTTCAGGTGTCGCATTCCTATCAAAAAGGTGTCGCATTCATAGGAATGCGACACCTTTTTGGCTATTTTTCGATAAAAATTTTGCTTTTTCTTTGGTATTTTACGAAAAAATGATTAGGCTCAATTTGAATCATTTTGTGCTGCATCTGTAGAGTAGAAGTCTCTCCATTCGGTAGGAGAACAGCCTTCTTTTGTCTTGAAGATTCGGTAAAGATGAGTTCGACAAGAGAATCCACACTCGGCTGAAATGATGTCGTTGCTATAATCTGGATATTCCAACATCATCTTTTTGGCAGCGTTGAAACGAATCTCGCTGAGCCATATTCGGAAGTTAGAGTGCAGGCATTGGTCGAAGAACTGGCTCAGTTCGTTCTTTGAGATACAAAGCGTACGGGAAAGTGTCAGTATGTTTACATTACAGTCCTTATATCCTAAATTCTCACACCAGTCATCAAGACTCTTCTGGATGAAATCTCTGCGCTCGTCGGAAATTAACTGTAAAGATTCTATACTGCCTACAGAATTATACTGCTTGGCAGAATGTACCCCCCCATACCTATATTTAGTTCTCGCTAAGGCATAGCCTTCCTCTTCCTTGTCCAGGAGTTCTTCGGTAGGGATATAACTGCTGCCGAGAGCGATAAACGTAAGATTGAAGAACAGCAAGGCAAGCAATACGGCTGGACCTACTATATATAATAAGGTAGTAGAAAAGATGGCAACTGGCATAGCGAGAACTGCGAGCCATAGAATGACTACACTTGCACGCGAATACCTCACATAGGGCAACATATCTGTTGCTGCCATCGTTTCCAGCAAGTTCCTGCGCCTCATCATCTCCCTGACAATCATGGATATGCAATAGATGACACTTACGCAGAACAGAGCCAGCATAATATAAAGCCCTTCTCTGATATACAGGCTATGATGGAGACTGATACCCACGCAAAAGACCACAATGATGGCAGCATAAATACCACTGCACATCAGTATCATCTTTCTGAGGTTGGTACGGATGGTTTCTATGTTGTAGATTCCCATGGATATAAGCGAAAAACAGGGCGTATAGACGAGAATGTTAACGACAGCCCCAAGACTGTCGTCAGCAGCACGGAATCCGAACCCCATCTGTATGACATATTGTATCGCCAATCCTATTAAGGCGACAACAATCATCCATCGTGAACGCTCATACCGCTTGTTCTCCCATCTTACATGCAGACAAGAGACAGCCACGATGAAGGCATTGATGAGCATGAATATGAAACATGCAAACTGTAAGAGAAATAATGAATTCATACGCTTCTTATCTTATGTTTACTTTCTTTGCTATACATTATTATAATGAATACGCTTACAAAAGTACAATAATAATTTCAGATAGACATCATAAATACTCATAGATTTAACGGAAGAACAGCTTTATACCTCATCTTCTTCTTCCTCTTCAGCAGAAGCGTTGGTATCCAACTTCTCATCCTTTGATATAGAGATACTACCCATTCGGGAAATCTTAAGTACCATAGGTACATATTCATCGCTGGTAACATCAGGCGACCCTACACTTGCTGCGAAGTAAAGATAATCACCTTCTGCTTTCACATACACGATACCGAGCAAAGCACCCATGTCCTGTGTATGTTTGTCAATATAAGACGTGAAATCTTTCTTTGTGAAAGTACGGTTAAAGAATTCTGAGCCATCACTTCTCAATACCTTAACCGAAATTCTGTTATCATAATACTTGGTATTTTCGTCCAACTGGAGAACCGGAAGTTCCTTGTCAGAACTACGTTTCACAACCACTTTATAATGGGAACCAACCCAGTCAGCCTCCCTGGTCTGCTCATAATCACTCATTTTCTGAGTAGCTTTGTTCACAACCTTAGCCACCGGTTTAGGAGCAATAATGATATTACTCTTCTTTTTTTCAGTACAAGCCGTCAAGCTTGAAATAGCCAAAAGACCTATTAATATATAATCAATTCGTTTCATTCCGTTATTTTTTCTTACTGCAAAAGTACATTTTTCTTTTGAAATAGCCAAAGAAAAGAACCGAAATCTACATTCTGAGACCAAATCAGATACAAAAAGGCGCCTACTTTCACAAGCAGACGCCCTACATACCTAAATACTAACTAATAAATTTCCTATTGAATCTTACACGATATAATAAAAGTTCAGTTTATGAATTCTAATCGTTTAATTTGACCCCGAAAATCCTAAAAGGTTTAATCAAGATATAAAAAAAAGTGCTTTTTCTGCTTTTTTTTTCATTTCTTAGCAAAAGAACATCAAAAAAAACGATTTTGTTTTGTTTTTCGAACAATTTGCCGTACCTTTGCAGCATAATAAAGACACTAAGTATGAAAAAGAGGTTAATATTTATCATTTCTGTATTTTTTGCCTTCGTTTCATGTTCGCATCAGCAAACAGAAAAGAAGGAGCAAGTCATCGACACAATACCTGTGATGGTGATGCAGATACAGAAATGCAATCGCTTATATACTGCAGAAGCTCATGTTCATAAGATTATAACACATGATGACCAGCTCAATCTGAAGGGTTCACTGTTCAAGAAAGACTTTAATATTCATGTTCCCGGCTCAAACCGCAAGGTGGCCATTCCGATGGATGCGACATTAAAAGCTTATGTAGACTTTTCAGGATTCTCTGCTAAGAACGTTAACCGACAAGGTGACAAGATAGAAATCATCTTACCAGACCCAAAAGTGATACTTACCAGCAGTAAAATCAATCATGAAGGTGTAAGACAATTCGTTTCACTCACCAGAAAGAACTACAGTGATGCAGAACTGTCACAATTCGAACAACAAGGTAGGGAAAGTATCATTCGCGATATCCCGAACCTAGATATTCTAGAACAGGCACGCCAAAGTGCAGCAAACACCCTGATTCCGATGCTAAAGGACATGGGATTTGCAGAAGAGAATATCAAAATCAGTTTCAGGAAGAAATTCACTTTCAACGATCTGAAGACTCTTCTGGATAAGACAACTATCGAAAAGAATCACTAAGCGAGGAGAACAATGATATGAAAAGAATACAAATCATCGTACTATTAGCACTGATCCTTATTCTGGGTGGAGCCTTCTATTGGCTCACCAAAGACAACGAGGTCAGCGTGGTACAGGAAGATAAGACAACCCTCTCACCCACTCAGGTAGAAAGCATCGAGAATATCGGTCAATGGGAATTTCTATCTGTAAGTGATGAAGAACTGATAGATACAATACGCCGTGGCTTTTTTGGCGATGACCAACTGGTACGTATCTATTACGGAACGTTGCGCTTGGGTATCGATATGAAGGATGTAAAAGCAGGATGGCTACAAGCCAGTCAGGACAGCATCGTTTGCACTTTACCTCCTATCAAACTGCTGGACCATAACTTCATAGACGAAGCGAAGACCAAGAGTTTCTTTGAAGAAGGCAAATGGACAGGCAGCGACAGACAGGCTATGTATGAGCGTGCTTATCAAGCCATGAAGAAACGTTGCTTAAACCGCACCAATATCTATACTGCACAGGCGAATGCCAAAACTCAGTTTAGAGAGATGCTGAAAGCAATGGGATTCAAAAACGTAAAGATAGAATTTGAGAAATAACAAGGTTATAATACATAAGTAACTGCGTTATCAGGTATAAAAAATATAGATATAAGATAAACATAAAATTTTTAAGAGATGGATGCAATAAACGATTTTTTCACCGCATTTAGTTCATTCCTTTGGGGATGGCCTATGATTATCCTGCTGTTGGGAACCCACATCTTTCTGACCATCCGCTTGCGCTTTCCACAACGCAAGATTTTCAAGGCAATCAAACTGTCTGTAAAGAAAGACAAGAATGCCACAGGAGATGTTTCACAGTTCAGAGCACTGGCAACAGCACTGGCAGCTACAATTGGTACCGGTAACATCATCGGTGTGGCTACAGCTATCGCTCTTGGCGGACCAGGAGCCGTACTCTGGTGCTGGTTAACCGGTGTCTTTGGTATTTCTACCAAATATGCCGAAGGATTACTCGCCGTAAAATATCGCGTAAAGACCAAGCGAGGCACGATGTTGGGTGGTCCTATGTATGCCCTGGAAAAAGGATTGGGCTGGAAATGGCTTGCAGTTCTGTTCGCCCTCTTTGCCGCATTGGCATCATTCGGAATCGGTAGCACGGTACAGGCAAATGCCATCTCTACCCTGGTAGAAAACCAATACGGCATTTCTCCATACATTACAGGTGCCATCGTTACGGCTTTAGGAGCAGCTGTGATTCTTGGAGGCGTGAAAAGTATCGCCAAGGTTTGCGGCATGCTGGTACCTTTCATGGCACTCTTTTATGTATTAGGCTGCATCTACATTCTCTGTGTAAATCATGCTTATTTATTGCCTGCCATCCACGTAATCTTAGACTCAGCATTCACAACAAAGGCTGCAGGTGGCGGCTTCGCTGGAAGTACCGTGATGATTGCAGCCCGCTATGGTATAGCCCGCGGATTGTTCTCGAACGAAAGTGGTCTGGGTTCGGCACCCATCGTTGCTGCAGCAGCCCAAACCCGTAACCCTGTGCGTCAGGCATTGGTTTCATCTACCGGTACCTTTTGGGATACTGTCATCATCTGTGCCCTTACAGGTCTTGTCATCACCTCAAGTATCATAGCATACCCAGACATTGACTATCATAACGGAGCAGCACTCACCAAGGCTGCCTTCAGTAAGATTCCATATATCGGAGCTCCGATATTGACCATCGGACTGGCAACATTTGCATTCAGTACAACATTGGGATGGAGTTATTATGGAGAACGGTGTGTAGAATATCTGAAAGGCAAAAAGTGGATGCTCTGTTTCCGCATAGTCTATATTGCTACTATCTTCCTGGGTAGTGTCATCAGTCTGGGACTGGTTTGGAACATTGCCGACTGCATGAATGCTTTAATGGCCATACCAAACCTTATCTCCCTGCTCTGCCTGAGTGGTATCATAGTGCATGAAACCAGAAAATATCTGTGGAGAGATCAACTGGATAAAGACATGGACGAAAAAGAAATAGAGGAATTAGAATAAAAGACACAGAAAGGAAATACCCTGAAAGGGATAAAAATACAAAAGCTCGGCATTGCATCACTGCAGACCGAGCTTTTATTATTAAATCAACAAAAACTAATAAAATATCTTTTCTAAAAACCTATTCGTTATGAACTTATGGTGCAAAGATACTACAGTTTGCGCAATAAACAGCACATTTTCTGTTGATTTCTATACTTTTTGGTGAGCAAACGTTTGCACAGTTTGCCCCGTCAGATTACAATTTATACTGAAGATGTTTCATTGCATGACCACCCCAAGTGGTATCATTAACATATTGGAAACCAACCTTCGTATAGAGACGCTCCGCTTTCGGATTGCCTTTGTCACAAAGCAAACCGACAGCAGGAAGTCCTAATTCTCTTGCGCGAGAGATAGCAGCCTCCAACAGTTTAGATGCAATACCTTTTCCACGGTATTGGCTAGAAACTGCCAAACTATCCAAATAGAACTCACCTTCCTCTGTTTCAAGCTCCATAGCCGAATAGTCTATTCCAAAAGCCACGATCGCAGCCTCAATAAAGCGCTTACGTAATCTTTTGACATCAGCACCATCGTATGCAACCAAGATGCCAACAAGAATGCCATCATTAGACATAGCAACTAATGTGTTCTTATAACTATACTGACTGTCCTCCATCTCTACAAGTTTAGTCATCATACGGTGAAAATCGACCAATGTATGCTGAGGACCAGCAAAATTTTGACAACACTGTACATTCATCGCCTCCATGATGAGCGATGCGATATGCGAAGCCTTGTCTGGCGTAGCCTGTTCTATTTGAATTTTCATTATACTTTTTTTTTGTTTATTGTTTTATTGTTTTATTATTGTTATTTCTTTATCACCTGGTTTGTAAAGATATCCCACACATTGACTGGCATCAGCCTTGAAAGGTTTCCATGAAATCTGGTTCCATTGAATCTTATCAGTACTCTGAGCTACGGGTACCTGCGGAATCAAGCTGCCATCTCTAACCAGGATAACACAAGGAATCTTATGTTCAGCAACACTGATATGCTGGTATCCGCCTTCATATACCTTTCCATCCTGATAATCTATCCATTTACCTTTTGGCAGATATACCGAACGGTCTGTTCCCGATTCCAGTAATGGAGCAACCAGAATCTGTGAACCATACATATACTCATCTTCAACCAGCCATGCTCCAGCATCGTGAGGAAATTCTACAAAGAGCGCACGCACCATTGGCAAACCCTTTTCAGAGCAGTCTTTTGCCTGTGCATAAACATAAGGCATCAACTGGTATTTCATCTCCGCATTGGCCCTGAAGGCATCCGTGAAATCCTTACTGATGAGCCAAGGCTCTGTTGGAGGTGCTCCATGAGCTCTGGTATGTGAACTCAAGAAACCGAAAGGCAACCAACGGCGATAGAGATCATCAGGGCTCTGGGTTACGAAACCGCCCATATCATGACTCCAGAAAGAGAATCCACTCAATCCGAAACTCAAGCCGCCACGCAGGTCGCCCATCATGCCAACACTACCTACCTCATTCGTAGCTGCATCGCCACCCCAATGTAAAGGATAGCGCTGACTTCCAGCCCAGGCACTACGCGCCCAGATGACACCTTCCTGCTCTGGAGAATTGGCTTTTACTGCCTCCCAAAGCGCTTTATTATAGCGCAACGGATAGAGATTATGCTCATAGAAGCCTGTCTTACCACTTGCATAAAGACCATCATAAGGAGCTGCTTCACCAAAGTCACACTTAATGGCACCCACTCCCTGCTTGATGAGATGAGCAATCTTATCCTGATACCAGGTAACCGTTTTCGGATTACTCAAATCAAGAACAGCATCCTCATAGTTCAGCGTACCATTCCCATTCCGAACCGTCATACCTTCAGCTACCAGTTCCTTGAAATAGCGGTTCTTTGGAGTGAAGTAAGGCAACTGCCAAAGACAAGTATGGAATCCGTCCTTCTTCAGCGTCTTGAGCATGCCAACAGGGTCTTTGAAACGATCCTTGGCAAACTGATAATCACACTGCCAGTCTACTCCAAACCATCCTGTATCAAAGTGGATGACATCCGCCGGAATCCTATTGGCTCTCAACTGATGAGCTATTTCCAATCCCTCCTTCTGGGAGAAATAAGAGATGCGGCTCATCCAGGTACCAAAGGTCCACAGCGGCAACATTGGCGACTTACCAGTCACGTTTGTATATTCATTCAGGATTTGCTTCGGCTCACCAAAGAACACGAAGAAGTCCATTGTTTCATCACCCATAAAGAGGCGCTGGGCACCTATATAACTTGCACCGAAATCGGCAGTAGCAGGAGCCGAAGTATGCATAAATATACCATAACCTCTATTAGAGAAATAGAAAGGCACAGGCTTGTACATGCCGTCAGTTTCTGGTCCCTGAGGATCTACAACCGACAGGTTTACCTTCTGCCCCACCTTATTCAAAGAGGTAAAGCTTTCTCCACAACCATAAATCCGTTCACCAGGCGATAGCAGGAACACAGGGTTGATGCTACGCGAATTATCAGATCCACGCTTGATGAAATTGAATGGCAAGAGTTTAACCTGCGTACTGTCATTATCAATGATATGACGGGTTTGCGTCAGAATCTTCCCATTGGCATCTTTCAGAATCAGGCGGAAAGGATACTTTTGTATTTCCAGCACACCGTTTCTATTCTGATAGATGATACGGCTGTTATCGGCAGAAGTATTCCATCTTCCACGTGCCAGGCGAGCATCTCCATTGCCCAGACTCTCTGCAATAAACTCAGGAGAAAACATCGGATCGTTTGCTTCGTCCATCTTAGGTTCAACAGGTGAAGTGAACAGCGTCACACGTAGCGTACGGTCATCAATCTTCTGAATTCTGATCTTGAGATTCGGATCATTATCATACTGGGTATCAGGAAAGTCAAGCATCTTCATGCGTACAGGCCAATAACCGTTAAGATTAAAAGCTTGGCGCGGTGCCAGCCGATAGCGCTTCCAGTTGAGCAAGCCCTCTCCCTTATTGAGATCGAAGCCTGTTATACTATCTGCCAGGAAATAGGTGTTGGCCAAATCGGAGAAATCGCCAGACATATCCCTAGCTTGACACTGAAGGTATTCAATACCATTGTTTGTTTGCAATTGTGCCTGTGCACTCAATGTTGCACTCATGACACTTAAAGTTAAGATTACTTTTTTCATGATTGCTGAGTTGGGTTTGATGCCCTTATGTTTTACAAAGTTACTTATTTTTTTTGATAAGAGCAAGTTTTTTATATTTTTTATTCGAAAAAGTTTTTTTATTCGAAAAAAAGATGTATCTTTGCCACAGGTTTTGAAGCTAAATTTCTATTACTAGTATAATAGAGATACCCAAATCCCTTGGGTCCCAATGCTTCAAAACCTTTTTCGTTTTTAAGAGCGAAAAAGGAATACACCATGCTAGTGTACCCTTCTTCGCAATATAATTCCTTAATATTTTGATTTTCAAAACATTACTACAATCACAAAGCTACAGAAGCATCCTTTAAGTCTACTGCCTGTGCCTTGAGCGTTCCCTTACCTTTTATCACAACGACACATTTTCCGAAGAAAGCCTTGCGATGTGAATCGGTAAAACGCTCCAAAGAAGTCTGACAGCCATTATCAGTTCCCAGAATTTTTGGTGCATTCGGGATATTCTGCTCACTTGCCCCTTCTTCAGCGGAGACAGAGAAGAAAATCTGGTTATCTGCGTTCGGACAGAGATTGCAGTCTTTGTCTACTACATTCACCTCGACAAAGGTGGTCGGATCAGAAGAGCCAAAAGCCTGACAGCCCTGATAGGTCTTCTTCAACACAAGATGATGAGGAGCTCCTGCTGTCTTTATGACCTGCTCTCTAAGAACTTTACCATTCTTTCTGGCTACAACCTTTACTTCTCCCGGTTCAAAGTTTACGCGCCACATCACATGATATTCAGTACTCTTTCTGAAAGCATCGCCTTCGTTCTTTGCACCGTAGACTGTCTTCTTACGGATGCCCTGACTCTTGCCATTGATAAAGAGTTCTACCTCATCGGCATGATTATAATAACACCACATGTCAATGGTCTGTCCCGGCAGCCAGTTCCAATGAGGGAAGAGATGCAGCACATCTTTCTGAGTCCACTCACTCTGATACATATAATAGCTGTCTTTTGGAAGACCCGCCAAATCGATAATGCCAAAATAACTGCTACGGGCAGGATAAGCATAAGGAGTAGGTTCACCGATATAATCGAAACCGGTCCAGATAAACTGTCCGCCCACAAAGTCGTTGTGCTTCACCACATCCCAGGTTTCTTCGTGGGTACTACTCCATGAGGCATGGAAATTATCATAAGCCGAACACATAAACGAAGGATCGGTATAAGGCAACCACCATTCCTTTGGCGCAGAATAAATGCTGTCGCTAGGCATCATATAGTAGCCACGAGTCTGCAAGGCAGAAACACTCTCCGACAGAATGAAAGGCTTGCCAGGGAAATACTTTGGCACATCCTTCACCCACTGATGGTGATAATTGAAACCTATAACATCAATAGCCCCACTCTTAAAGAGGTGATTCTTCGGATCAGGCTCATTACAGCCAGCAGTAACAGGGCGTGTGCCCCAAGGATCATACTCTTTCACGATTTTGGCAAGATGCTGGGTAAGAAGCGAATTGACACTCAGTTCATCACTATGTGCCAAAGTTGAAGCATCATGACCGGCATTCAGAATCAGGTTAGCCTGCTCCAGACTGAGCGTATCAGCAGCCGCATTCGACCATTGTTCGAGAACTTCATTACCGATACTCCACATAATGATACTTGGATGGTTACGGTCGCGCTTGATAAGATCAGACAGATCTTTCTTATGCCATTCATCGAAGAAACGGGCATAATCGCCATTCGATTTCTTGCGGCGCCACATATCAAAGCTCTCGTCCATCACGAGGAAACCCATCGAATCGCACATGTTCAGGAGTTCTGGGGCCGGAGGATTATGACTGCTTCGGATAGCGTTCACACCCATATCGCGAAGGATGGTAAGTTTGCGATGCATCGCATCTTCATTGACAGCAGCACCCAGGCAACCGAAATCATGATGCTCACAGACACCATTAATCTTGATATTCTTGCCATTGAGGAAGAAGCCCTTCCTTGCATCAAACTTCACATCACGGAAACCGGCAGTTGTCGTAGCAACATCCACTACCTTCCCATTTACTACCAGCTCACTCTTGACAGTATAGAGATATCCCTTTCCGATGTCCCAGAGATGCGGATTCTTCACCTTGAGTTTCTGTTCCTGAACACCCTGACTCTTTGCTACAATCTTTCCTGCAGCATCATAGATTGTATTACGGACAGAGAGTTTCATCTTTTTACCGGAAGCAGCGAAATCCACTTTCACCCTGACATCACCCTGTGGAGAAGTTGCTACATACTGTCCCCATTGAGGAATATAAGCAGATTTCATGGTTTTGGTGAGCCAGACATGGCGGTAAATACCACAACCGGAATACCAGCGGCTGTTAGGCTGGTCGCTGTTGTCTACCTTCACAGCAATGACATTATCACCCTTCTTATTAATATAAGGTGTAAGATCATACTCGAATGTACTGTATCCATAAGGGCGGGTTCCGAGTTTATGACCATTGATATACACGGTAGAATTCATATATACTCCATCAAAGGTGATGGTAAACCGGTCATACTTTTCCTTCGGATTCACCGAGAAGTGCTTACGATACCATCCGATGCCGCCCGGCAATGCACCACCACCGGCTCCCGAAGGATTCGAAGGAGAGAAATCGCCCTCTATCGCCCAATCGTGAGGAAGATTCAAACTTCGCCAATGTCGGTCAGAATAATCAGACTTTGACATTCCGGCACTATCTGCTAAAGTGAAAAGCCAGCCTTTATCAAAAGACTGGCGATCACGGGCGCTCAACGACTGAGCGCCCAATAGAAAGATTGCTAAAGCAAATATCTTCTTCATATTACTTCAGTTTTACAGTAACAGCCTTACCAGCATACTTCACCATCTTGCCCTTAGGCGCCTTGGCAAGGCTGATGCCCTGCTGGTTGTTATCACTAACAAGTACGATATTGAAGCGACGCTTCTGTAGCATACCATCAAAAGCGCCCTTACGGGCAGCAATAGTAATGGTCTTATGAGCATCATTATACTTGAAGTCGATCATAGCATACTTACCCTTCTCGTAGTTGTAGTTGGTTCCCTCATCCTCATAAAGTGTATAAGAACCGTCCTTGCCTGCATAGACATAGAGATCGATAAGCTCAGCCTTCTTCTGATCACTCCACTCCATCTCAGGACCCACAGGAAGAATAGAACCCTCTGGAACAAAGACTGGAATCTTATCGAAAGGCGCATCAGCTACGATTGTCTGTCCACCGACATAGTGCTTACCTGTATAGAAATCATACCAGCCCTTCTGCTTAGGAAGATAAACATTGCGGCTGTACTTCTGATACTCGCCTACAGGACAAGCCATGAGAGCAGGACCGAACATCCACTGATCCTTGATATCGTAAACATTATCATCGCCGTTGAAGTCCATCACCAATCCACGCATCATCGTATAGTCCTTGAAATGAACCATACCTGCCATACTATAGAGGTAAGGCATCAGGCGGTAACGGAGTTTATCGTATGCAACGATGGTTTTATAAGCAGGATGATCTGCCGGAGCAATGTTCCATACCTCACGTGTAGGCCACTGGCCATGAGTACGATAAAGAGGTACGAAGCAACCGAACTGGTTCCAACGCGCCTGCAACTCGCGCCATTCCTTCAAGTCAGCATTCTCCTTACCGGTCTTATCGAACTCCTGCTGGGCAGCAACATAACGGTTTTCTACACAGAAACCACCCTGGTCCATTCCCCAGAAAGGCAGACCTGCCATAGAATAGTTCAAACCTGCAGTCATCTGGGCACGCATATCTTCCCAACGGGTAGCGATGTCGCCAGACCAGGTAGCCGTACTGTAGCGCTGCTCACCGGCAAAACCGGAACGGGTCAGGAGGAAGACACGCTGGTTAGGGTTCACGCTGCGCTGTCCGTTATAGATAGCATCAGCATTCACGATGCTGTAAGCATTGAAATATTCGGTAGATGTACCGAGGGCTGTAGGACCTGAAAGAGCCTTGCGATACCACATCGGGGTACAGTCGCGAACGTTTGGTTCTGATGCATCCATCCACCATGCATCGATTCCGAACTTATACTTGGTATAAAGATTCTCGTCCATCTGGCGCCAGAACATCTTGCGGGCACCATCAGAATAGGCATCATAGAATGAACCGCGGAAGCCGAGCCAGTCGTGAATATCATCCTTGATAGCCTGATGATACATCCAGCCCTTGCTGTCAAGTTCCTTATAATTCTTGACCGTATCATAGAACTTAGGCCATACGGAAATCATGAATCTTCCGTTCATGGCATGTACGCTGTCGAGCATAGCCTGTGGGTTTGGATAGCGGGCAGCCTCAAACTCATGACTTCCCCATGAATCCAGTTTCCAGTAGTTCCAGTCCTGAACGATATTGTCTACAGGAATATGCAGGTCGCGGAACTTCTTCATGTTGTCCTCGATGTCCTTGCTGCTCTGATAGCGCTCACGGCTCTGCCAGAAACCGAGGGTCCACTTAGGATAAAGCGAAGCCTTGCCGGTAAGCGTACGGTAACCGGAAATCACCTCATCGAGATTCTGACCGGCGATGAAATAATAGTCCATATCCGGCGACATCTCACTCCAGATGCTCAACTGGTTCTTCTCTGCCTCAGAACGAGGAGCTGCTACGCGAAGACCGCAGTAAGAAACATCACCATCTGGCTGCCACTCGATACGGATAGGAGTCTTTACGCCCTTCTTGATAGGAGTTTCAAACTTATAAGAGTTCGGATTCCATGCTGTTCGCCAGCGCTCAGGCACAACCAGTTTGCCATCGATATAAATCTTCATATAGCCGGCATAATAGAGGATAAACTGATAGAAGCTGTTACTTGGAGCCTCTACATAACCCTCGTACACCACCTTGGAGCCATTCAGTGCGAAGCCCTTTGGCAGGTTCTGAATACCGCCCTTATCTGTCTTGTTGCAAATCTCAGAAGCCTCAGGCATTGCATACTCAAAGTAAATGCTATCTTCGCCCCGAACAATCTTCTGACCATTCTTATCCACATAAGTACCTGTCAGCTGACCTTCCTTACCATCCTTATCATAGAGTTTGAAGGCATGGTTGAGCTGGAGATAATCTTCCGGATTACCCCAACGGCAATAAGAATAAGAATCCCAGAGGATGCCGTAGTTTTTATTAGAGATGACGAAAGGCACACTCACCTTGGTATTATACTGGAAGAGGTCTTCGTTCTTACCCTTCATATTGAGTTCCTCACTCTGATGCTGACCGAGACCATAGAACGCCTCGTTATCAGGAGAGTTGAAGAGCGCACGCCATGACCATCCATGCTTCTGTGCTTCAGGAACCTTGGCAATGTCTACACCGATTTCACGGTCAGGCACAGTGAACGGCTTGAATGTCTTTCCACCCTGAGCAACCTCGTTGAGAAGGACATTGTCTTTCAAGTCATAGAAAGTAATCTGACCCGTAGCCTCGTTCATGACAGCACGCATGGCTGCTGTGGTAATGATGAGATTGTCTCCCTGCTCTTCCACCTTGTAATTTGCCTTGCTGTTTTGAGGCACTATTATCAGACTCTGTTTGTTACGGAAACTCTGTTCGGCTGTAGCCTGAACACGGATAATCTTATCGCTCACCACCTGGAGGCGAATCTGACTAGGACCAAAATTCTGGTGTTGCTTCAACTGAACAGTGAGATAATTACCATTCTGGTTGAAACCTGCTGCCTGCATGCCTGTGGCACTCATCAGCAGCACTGCTGAAATCAATAATGTTTTAGTTAGTCTCATTTTATATGTTTAAAGGAAAGTTTAAAAATTTGCGGCAAAGATACGAGAAATTTCCCGTATCTTTGTGCGCAAATGTTATCTGTATATGCATTAAATGTTAACTAGAAGCGTAAACTACTCTGTTTCTGACAGATTTTTACGATATTGAGACGGCGTAACGCCATACGCGTCTTGGAAGTATTTCGTGAAATAACGTGGATTATTGAATCCCACCTTATAGGCTATTTCACTGATGTTCAAGTCGCCCGAGCGCAGCAGATGCTCTGCAAATTTGATACGCTTGGTTCTGAGATACTCAGAAGGTGTAATACCCGTCAGCGAAATCATGCGCTTATATAATTGTACGCGTGAGATACGGAGATAGGTACTCAGCGATTCTACCGATGTATCAGGATTGCTCATGTTATCGCGGATATAAGCATTAACCTCATCAATAAATTTGTGGTCGGCCTCTGTTATTACATATTCTGTGCTCACATTCTTGCGTTTCTTCAAGAGGTTCAGAATACAGAGATTCAACATATCAATATCGAATGGTTTGGCAATATACTCGTCAGCACCACACTTCAGACTTTCCTTACGCTGCTCATCTCCCATACGGGCAGAGAGCATGATGAAAGGTATGGCTGTTGTTTCGTCATTGTCCTTACACATACGGCAGAGTTCGTTACCATCCATCACAGGCATCATCACATCGCTCAGAATGATGTCAGGACGACGGTCGATAATCTTGTTCCAGGCATCCTGACCATTGACAGCCTCAACTACCGTATAGTCTGTCAATACTTCGTTCATAAACTCACGGAAGTCGTCACTGTCGTCAACGAGGAGCACTACCGGTTTCTTGATCATCGATTCTCCTGGCTGATGTACATGTTTACTCATTCCGTAGAGAACGTTCTTACCAGCATCCGGATCATCATCCTCACCCTGATGCACCGTGGTTATGATAGGTGCTGCACGCAGAGAACCGAGATGTGCCGTAGAATTGGAGGTGGTACTGCTCTCTATCGGAAGGTCTACCATAAAGATGGTTCCTCCGCTTGGATTATCTGTAACATCCACCTTACCGCCATGCAGTTCGGCAAACTTTTTCACCAGGTTCAGGCCTATTCCGCTACCGCCCTGTGGTTGCATTTCAGTACCATTAACCTGATAGAAACGCTCAAATACATGTTCCTTCTCCTTATCGCTGATGCCCTTGCCAGTATCAGATACAGAGATGCGGAGCATATCAGAATCCTTGTCTCCTACACGCTGGCGGAGTGCAATACTCAGAGAAACGATGATAAATCCGCCATCTGGCGTAAACTTGTAAGCATTGCTCAGGAGGTTGTTCACAATCTTTCCTACCTTGTCAGCATCGAACGACATCTGCAGACTAGGCACCGTAGAATCGAAGGAAAGCGTTACTTTACTGTTAGCCAAAGTACGGAACGAAGTACAGATATTGTCAACGAAGCTCACGATGTCGATATGCGACAGGGTAAGTTTCTCCTTGTTCTGGTCAATCTTGCGGAAGTCGAGAATCTGGTTTACCAGATTGAGCAAACGGGTAGCATTGCGATGAATCATCTGCAGTTTTCTGCGTTTACTTTCATCTCTTTCTTCTCTGATCATACTAACCAGCGGCGAGATAATCAGGGTGAGCGGTGTACGGAGTTCATGACTCACATTGGTGAAGAAGTTCAGTTTGAGTTCATTCAACTCCTTAGTCTTCTTGATACTGTCTTCCTTGCTCTGGAGTTCGAATTTTACACGTTGCTTTTCGAGCATACGTTTACGGTAGAGATAGAAAGCTACACCTATTAATATAATATATACGATAAACGCCCATATAGAGAGATAGAAAGGCGGATGAATATAAATCTTCAGCGTATTCACCTCTTCACTCACACTACCATCAGCATTCACCACCTTTGCCTCCAGGACATAGCTGCCTGAAGTGAGATTGGTAAAGGTAGCCTCCGGACGTCCCTCAGGTGTCAGCATCCATTTGTCATCAAGTCCCTTCATACGATAGAGGAAACGGCAACGGGCCGGAATACTTACCTGGTCGGAAGCAAACTGTATGGTAAACGCCTTGTCCTTATAACTGAGATCCAGTTCAGGATGAGTATCGAGCGATTTTTCCAGAGGCACTCTTCCCTCAAACTCCTCACCTGCCTTCAGCGGATGATCGAAGAGTACGAAACCGCTGAACAAGACGTGTGCATGTTTCTGGGCAGGAAGAATCTTGGCTGGATTGATGATATTAATACCATCCTGTCCACCGATGGCGATGGCTCCATTTCTCATCAGACAGGCAGAACGCTGGTTAAACTGGCGGCTCTGCAAGCCATCGAGCGAATTGAAGCTGATCATCGTGATGTCCCATTTGCCCTGATTGTTCTTGGTCAGCGTAACACGGGTAACGATAAATTCAGAAACCAGCCAGATGTTATGCTGCTTATCTTCGAGCACCATACAGCCTACCGTACCCTGCGTACCATTGAGGTCATTGATTGACTCCAACTGTCCTGAAGCCTCATCATACATGGTGACGCCCGCAGGCGAAGCCATCCACAAGATGCCGCGGCTATCCTTCATTGCGTAATTCAAAGAAGGACTCGGGAAAGGCTGGCCGTCCTTGGTTATATTTACATTGGTTACCTTTCGGGTTCCGAAATTAAAGATAGAATAGTTCTGCGAATGACCTATCAGAATTTCATCTTTATCCGACAGGAAGAGCGAGTTGATAAAATCGCTGGATATGCCTGAGTTCTGAACATTGTAGGTTGTAAACTTACCACTTTCAGGATTATAAATCTGGAAGCCTGAGCCCAAGGTTCCGATAATCAGGCGATGATACGGATCTTCGGCAAGACACCAGACGCTGTTATTGGCAAGTCCGCCTGGAGTTGACTGAAAACTCTTCCATTTACCATTTTTATATTGGGCAAGTCCACCATTGAAGGTTCCGAAATACATCGTACCATCACTCATGGTTACGCTGCTGACGATAATATCCGAAGCCAGACCAGTTTCAGCCTGTCTGAATCGCCAGCTCTGTCCGGTAAGCGGACTGTAGCATACAATACCGCTATCATTGGTTCCGCACCAGAGATTACCATTCAGATCCTGCGTGATTGTACACACATCACCAAGCGGAACAGTTGTGAATTTCTGAGCAGCAGGCGAATAATAAGCCACGCCGTTCTTGTAACTACCTACCCAGATAGCTCCCTCATCATCCACATAAACCTTCTGCAGGGAATTGTCAACGATACTTCCCTTTGCTTCGGAATGAACATATTGACGGCAGATTTTGCGTTTGAAATCAACAAAGAAGAGACCGTTATGGTCGGAAGCCACCCAGAGATTGCCTGCTTTATCGCAGGCAATATCACGCATCAGAATACGGGTTGGGCAAGGAATCTCAATGCCCATGTTTGTAAGATAAGAACGGGCATCGGTCCATTTTCCGGTCTTTGACTGATACACATAATTGGCATTGCTTACTGAAACCCAGAAACCACCTATACCATCATAGAAAGTATAGGCACCATTATCACCGGCAGCTTTATGGGTGGCAAGGAAGGAATTGTACCAGAGAACCTTCTGTTTCTGTCCGTTGACACGGCAGATTGTACCATCACCATAGGTAATGAGCGCATCGCCGTCAACCTCGGTTATTTTACTGATATCTCCCTCTTTCAGACAGCCCGTCTGAGCCTTTTTGGTAAATTTAAAAAGGTAGGTATTCCTGGTTTTGGCATTATGATAGTAGAGTCCCTGTCCGTAGACAGCTATCCACATGTTCTTATCCTTATCTATCAGAAGTTTATAAGGAGGTCCCTGCACGTGGATGTCTTTGAGCCATTCTTCCGGTTTGCGGTCAAACTGCTCTTCATCATATTTATAGATGCTGTAGCCCACAGAGGTATGCACCCAGATATTTCCATCATAGTCTTGCTGAAGTTCATCTACCGAATTGTTAGGCAGCGACTTATCATCAGTATTGCTATAAAAGAAAGTTTTCATACGGAAGCCGTCAAAGCGGCACAGTCCCGACTGGGTACCGAACCAGATGTAGCCTCTGGTGTCCTTGAGAATGGCACCCACCTGACTGTTCGTAAGTCCATCATGATTGGTGAGGCTGCTGAATTCTACGTTTTCATAGGCAGCCAAAGCCCTCTCCGGTTGCATGAGCAGCAAGAGCAGAAACAGCACGATGGCATGTTTCAAGTAGTTTTGTTTTTTTATCATCATAATCGTAGGTTTAATTTACAGTTATATGAAAATAGGAATTATTTCTATAAATAGGAATTATTTCTATAAATAGGAATTATTTCACGTCGTTTTTTCAGAGCTTTCACGTATTTTCAGAATCATCGGTACCACTTTCTTATAGATTTTTTCATCTCCATTGATACTTCTCATAAGAAGATCGCAGGCTGTGGTTCCCTGTTCGTGTGCCTTGTCCATGATAGCCGAGAGTTTCGGCGTAACGAAGGCAGCAGTATCACCATCGGTAAAACCGATGATAGCAACATCCTCTGGTATTCTGAGTCCTTTTTCCTTGATAGCATCAAAGGCGGCATAGGTGATTATGTCGTTAAAGGCGAGGATGGCATCAGGTCTGTCCTCCTTTTCGAGGAGACGGAGGGTAGCGTTTCGGGCCACATCGAAATCGATTCTGTCGCAAACCACGAGGTCGCGGTCGATAGGAATGCGGTTCTCTCTGAGCGCCTCCAGATAACCGTGTTTTCTGCGGCGCACCATATCGAGATGGTTTGGACCGCCGATGAAGGCGATGCGGCGCGAACCGGTCTCTATCATATGCTGGGTAGCCTCCTGGGCTGCAACATCTCCATTGCCTACTACCTGGGAGAACTTATCTTCTAAGCAGCAACGGGCAAAGAACACCAGTGGAACGCCCATCTTATGCAACTGCTCGAAGTGAGAATAGTCAACCGTATCCTGTGCCAGGCAGGCGATGATGCCTTCTACATGCATATTCAGGAAGTTTTCTACCGCTCTCTTCTCATGCTCTGTGTTTTCGTGGCTATTGGCACTGATTACCGAGTAGCCATTTCTTACGGCATAATCTTCTATACCATCCAACACGGCAGCATAATAATGAGTCACCAAGTTTGGCACAATCACACCAATCACCCTAGGTGCTTCTTTTCTGAGGCTCTGTGCAAAGGGGTTTGGGCGATAATTGAGCTCCTTGGCTAGGCTTTTCACCTTTTGGGTCATCTCCTCTCCCACTTCATGGCTGTTGCGCAAGGCTCTCGACACGGTTGCGATGCTGACGCCAAGTCGGTCGGCGAGGTCTTTCAAAGATGTTCTTCGTTGTTTCATATTCAGTTTATGCTTATTATCGATATACATTTGTGTATTCACATATTCTGCATATTTTCGATTTTTCGACTGCAAAGATAGTGAATTCTCTGCAAAGATAACAATTTCTTTCGAAAGCGCAAACGTTTACGTTATTATTTTTTTGAAAAAGTTTATTTTATTGTGAAAAAACTCGTAATTTTGCAAACTGAAAAAGTAATGAATAGTTGATAATAAGTTAGTTAGAAACAAGCGTGGGTTTGGAATGTCGGGAGACAATCCAAACTCTTTTTTTATGTCCCAATGCCAACAGATTACCTGCCAGGATACAAAAAACAGGATACAAAAAAGATGAGGGCACATACTGAATACTGCCCCCATCTGATATGGTTATTTCTGCTTAAAAACAAATTTCTTCTGTCCGGGATAGTTGACGAATATCGCTACCAGCAGAGACACAATACTCTTCGGAATCATGTAATGCAGCTGAATGTGTTCGTGCGCATTCAGAAATTCGGTCAGGGCGATGGTGCCGCCCGAATTGAGCATCCAGCTGATGCCCCAGATGATAAAATAGCGCCAGGCTACACTCTTTTTCTTGCTCTTGGAATCGCCGAACACATAGCGGTAATTCAGAATGCAGTTGGTTATGCCGCCACTTATCACTCCCAGCGCATTGGCAAGTCCGTAATAAATACCCACGATATCTGAGAGGAAGAATGCCAGTCCGAAGTCTATCACTGAGGCGCAGGAGGCGGTCAGTTCCGCCTTGCCGAAGGTTACGAGTTCTTCTTTAATCTTGCCCATAATCTCTTGGATTCCATAAGCAGTACGCCTACTATCGTAGTAAGAATACCCAACATGACATCGATGATATAATGATGACCGGAATAGACTGCCGTCCACCAGATTCCCAGACAGATGCAGGCAAAGAGCACCACCGTATACCAGCGTTTACGGCTCATCACAGCATAAATCGTGGTGAGGAACATATAGGCAGCATGCAGACTCGGCACGGCAGCAAAGACATTGGCATTCTTGCCGTAGAGTCCGTGAAACACTTGCAGTCCGGTCATTTCGTCCCATCTGCCCAGACCAGCCACATTGCCCGGTGTATTGAGCACAGCCTTGAAGCCATAGTTCATCGCATACCAGGGCGGAGCAGCCGGATAGATGTAGTAGCCGATGAAGCCGATGACATTCACCAGCAGGAAAGCCCAGGAGAAACGCTTGAACCAGTTAAGCTGTTTCGTAAGATACAGATAAAGGGCAAATGCGATAGGCACAGGAACCCAGCAGAGATAGAAGATGCCTGCCCAGAAATCAGCAAAACCGCAATGGTGAACCTTGAAGTATTCGCCCGGAATCATCAGCTGGGTATGGTCGGCTACAGCTTGCAACTCTGCGCTGGATGAAGCAGCAATGCCGAAGAGCGACTTTTCTGCATGATAGAGATTCGCCACATCAATATCGTTCACCATATAGTTAGGATAAAGGCGCATCGAATCGTAGATGATTCCAAAGAGGAACCAAGGCAGAAAATAGAAGGCAAAACGGCGTGTCTTCTTCCAGGCTGCAAGTACCGCCAGGAGGATAATCAGATAGATACTAAACACTTTTTCTACTTTTTTATTGATAGAACTTGAGTTTATTATTTATGAGCGTTCATCACAACATAACAATGCCAGATGCGCCAGAAAGCGGTGATGTTTGCCAGAACGGCAATCAGAATCATTCCGCCAGCCAGCCACCAGATATTGCCTGTAAAGCCGGTAATCATCGCAGTAACAGCGGTAACCACAACGCGCTCAGGACGCTGCATGAAACCTACCTTGCACTCAATATCCAAGCCCTCGGCACGGGCGCGGACATAACTTACCATCACTGAACCGATCATCGCTGCAAAGGTGACTACGCTCATCCAGAACCAGGTCATATCGCCCTGCATACGTACGAAGATGAGGCAGATACCAAAGAGACTTACCAGTTCGCTGTAACGGTCGAGTGTAGAATCCCAGAGTGCACCGAAGAGACTGCTCTTGCCGCTCATACGTGCCAGACGGCCATCCATCATATCGAAGAGACCGGCTGCGAGGATGATGAATCCACCCCATCCTACAGTAACCATGCAGGATGCATAATCAGCCTGCTCAGTTCCGAGCATCCATGCAGCATCGAGGAAGAAACCGGCTGCTACAATATTGCCCAGGAATCCAACGAAGGTAACAATGTTAGGAGTAATACCTACTGCTATCATCGCCTTGATAAGTGGATTGATGATGGCATAGATAACTTTTTGTAAGAAATCTCTATAATTCATATTTTAATCTATTTTTTATTGTCTGTTTAAGAATTTGTTTCTTTAAGAAATGCCAGACTAGATGATTCCAGCCGAAACCAGTATGATTTTGATGATGATTAAAGAAACGGCTGCATAGAAGCCGCCCAGCAGATCATCAGCCATCACGTAGAAGGCGCCCTGCCAGTTATCCAGTTTCTTGATGCCCAGCGGTTTCACCATATCAAAGAAGCGGAAGAGAACAAGTGCCACCAATGCCCACCACCAGGCATCTTTCACTTCGCCCTGTGCCGTAAGCGGGGTCAGCAACGACAGGGGAATCCACACGCCAGCCATCTCATCGATGACCACACGGCTGGGATCCTCACCCCAGTAAGGCTGCAACTGAGCTGTTGCCCAAGTGCCCAGAATGGTAGAAACAATGACGAGAAAGAAGGTGATGCTCTGCAAGCTCTCACCCGTAATGCCGAGCCCGTAAGCCAGGGCTGCCCAGATGAGGGTTGCCAATACAGAGCCAGCCGTTCCCGGTCCCCAAGGCCAGAAGCCACTGCCGAAACCGGTGCCTATGATGACGGGCAGCAAAGGAGGCCGCTCGTCGGTAAGATTTCCCTTGTTATTCATTCGCTTGATGTTTAATAAGCCCGCTGAAGGGCGTTACGTCTTTAATTTTCAGTGTGCAAAATTACGCTAAAAAATTAAATTAACCAAATAGTTTTCTCATATTTTTCTGATTTTCATCATATATTGACAGATAAACAGGTGAAATAGAGCAATATGAAGGAGGTTTATACCACTTAGGCTCGCACAGCGAAGAGCAAGAACAGGCAGCAGAAGGAACTGCATGGAAGCCTTTTTCTGAAAATCTCATAAAAAACTGAAATAATGAATAGGTTTTTGCGTCTATTTACGAATAATGTTATAACTTTGCACCCTGAAAGCCAAAAGTTCCTAGAAGCAGCACGCCCTGAAAGGGCAGAAGCTCCTAGCCCAGGGCATCGCCCTGGG